>OLPS01004226.1_pt1 | contig 10223 bp, 11 predicted proteins | sample 1673071 | NCBI WGS metagenome assembly OLPS01 (sample SAMEA3136752, study PRJEB25190) | human gut metagenome | reverse complement strand
GCCATTCAAAAGTGCCTGCAAGGCCCTCTCAGTCACCTTCGGTGACAGCTCTCCCAGTGGGAGAGCCAAGGACGCTTTGCTCCTCGGAATGACACGAAAAGGCGGCGCTTGCCATTCTGGCGATGGCCTGAGCTTATCGGCAGCACCTTTCCTGCCCTTTTCTGCCCAAATTTTTCTGCACACCCCCTGTGCAATGTGCAGAAGTTTCCTGTTCACAGCTTTTCGCCCGATTTTTCCGCACAAGCCCTGTTCAGAACGCTCTCTTTTTTCCACAGCCCCATGTGCATGGCCGCGCGTTGGTATCTCTGGGCTTGCGGGACTTTTGCACATAAGTTTTGCCTACGGACTACGAATACTAAAAATTATCCTACCTATCTTCTCAGATAGAGAAAGCGAGTGTTGTTATGAAGTTTACCTGTGAAAAAGCGCTGCTGGTCTCTGCCCTGTCCGTTGCGAGCCGCACCGTCGCACAGAAGAGCACCATTCCCTGTCTCGAGGGCGTGCTTCTCCGGGCGGGCGTCGCGCTGCAGCTCACGGGCTACAATCTGGAAACGGGCATCACCGTCCACGTCGGTGCCCAGATCCAGGAGGCAGGCTCGTGCGTCATGCCCGCTCGCCTGTTCTTTGATATCGTCCGGAAGCTGCCGGATGAGATGGTCTCCATCACCGTCGACCACAAGCAGCAGGTCTCCATCCGTGCGGGCGCGGCCTTCTTCCAGATCACGGCCATGGATTCCGAGGACTATCCCGAGCTGCCGGACGTCAACGGCAAGAGCGGCGTGACCATGCCGCAGTCCGCGCTGAAGGCCATGATCTCCGGCACGATCTTCTCCGTGTCCGAAAATCAGGCCCGCCCCATCCAGACCGGCTGCCTGATGGAGGTCACGGAGGATTCCGTCACCATGGTCGCCGTGGACAGCTTCCGGTTGGCCCGCCGCACCTGGCACACGGAAAATGCAGCGAACCATACCCTGAAATTCGTCGTCCCCGCCGCCGGTCTCAAGGAGATCGAGCGCATTCTGGAGGATTCCGACGAGCCCGTTACCTTCACGCTCGGCGACAAGCACATTCTCTTCTCCATCGGCGACGCGCTGCTCGTCAGCCGCGTGCTCGAGGGCGAATTCATCGACTGGCGCCGCGTTGTCCCCACAAACTGCGGCACCGTCCTCACCGCGAACGTCGCGGAGCTGACCTCCTCCATCGAGCGCGTCAGCCTCATCATCTCCGAAAAGGTCAAAAGCCCCGTCCGCTGCGTCTTCGGCGACAATATGGCCGATTTCCGCACGGCGAACACCATCGGCTCCGCGCACGACACCTGCTCCATCGCCGGGAACGGCGGCGAGCTGGAGATCGGCTTCAACAGCCGCTACCTCCTCGATGCGCTGCGCGTCATCCCGAGCGAGGAGGTCACGCTGGAGCTGCAGAACGGCCTGAGCCCCATCGTCTTCACCCCGTGCGACAAAAAATATGACTTTGCCTATATGGTCCTGCCGGTCCGCCTGCGCAGCAACAGCTAAGACCGGATGAACGTTCCATTTCTCGTCAGCAATATCCTCTCCGGCGTGGGCATGTGCGCGATGCTGGCAAGCACCGCCCTGCGCAGCCGGAGAAAGATCCTCGCGGTCCAGTCCGTGAACCACGCCCTTTCCATGGCGGCCTGCTCGCTTTTGCGCGGCTGGAGCGGCGCGGTGCAGGAGGCCGTGAACCTCGTGCGTGACCTCGCCATTCTGCTGTTCGGCAAATTGAACCGCTTCTGGCAGAGCTTCTTTGTGGCGGCGGCGCTGGGTCTCGGCGCGGCGGTCACGTTTGCGGGCGGCTTTCAGTGGTACGGCCTGCTTCCCGTTCTGGCCACGGCGCTGTATTCCGCCGTGATCGTCCACCCGCGGTGCAATACCCGCTGGATCAAGGCCTCCACGGCCGTGTGCACGATGATGTGGGCGGTCTACAGCCTCTTTATCCGCAATTATGTCTACGTTCTGACGAACGTCATCACCTCGGCCTCCGCCGTCCTTTTCCTGCTGCGGAGCCGAAAGCAAGGAGAAACAACCGTATGAAAGTTCGTGTCCGGCGGGTGTCCGCCGAGGATGTCCCCGTGGCCATCACCACGGAATTTATCAAGCTGGAGAGCTTTTTGAAGCTGGCCAACGCCGTCCCGTCCGGCGGCATGGCGAAAAACTTCATCCAGAACGGCGAGGTGCTCGTCAACGGCGAGCCGTGCACCATGCGCGGCAAAAAGCTCCGTCCCGGCGACGACGTCCGGTTTGACGGCGTGACCTACTGCGTCCGCGCCGCGCATGCAGATTGACCGCCTCAGCCTGCGCGGCTTCCGGAATTACGAGGATGCGCAGGCGCAGTTCGTCCCCGGCGTGAATCTCCTCGTCGGCGGGAACGCCAACGGCAAGACGAACCTGCTCGAGGCCGTCAGCTATCTCTCCACGGGCCGCTCGTTCCGCCCCCGCCGCGAGGCGGAGCTCATCCGCTTCGGCGCGGACTTTGCGGAGCTGCGCGCGCAGGTGCAGTCGCAGGAGCGCACGCGCGAGCTGCGCGCCGTGCTGTTTTCCGGCAGGCGGCCGCGCCAGCTGTGGCTCGCCGGGGTAAAGCAGCGCAGCCGCACCGCCCTTTCCGGCGTGCTCACGAGCGTGCTGTTCTGCCCGGAGGACCTTATGATCCTCAAAAAGGGCGCATCCGGCCGCCGCAGACTGATGGACGGCGTCATCTGCCAGCTCCGTCCGAATTACGAGGCCGCGCTGGCCGAATACGGCCGCCTGCTCGACCAGAAATCCGCCCTGCTGCGCGAGCGCTATGACAACCCTTCCCTCCTGCAGGTCCTGCCGGAGTATGACCTCCGCATGGCCCAGACGGGCGCGCTCGTCATTTCGTACCGCGCCCGCTATGTCAAGGCGCTGGCGCAGGAGGCCGCGCGCTATCACCGCGAATTTTCCGGCGACAGCGAGACGCTCGAGCTGACCTACCGCACGGTTTCGACCGTGACGGACCCCTTTGCCCCGCCCGAGACGCTCTGCGCCCAGCTGCAGGAGCATCAGCGCAGCCACGCCCGCGCCGAGCTCGAGAGCGCGCAGTGCCTGTCCGGCCCGCATAAGGACGATTTCGAGGCCGTCATCAACGGCCTGCCCGTGGCGCAGTTCGCCTCGCAGGGGCAGACGCGCACGGCCGTCATCTCCCTCAAGCTCGCCGAGCGCGCCCTGCTGCGGCAGGGAACGGGCGAAACGCCCGTGCTGCTGCTCGACGACGTGCTGTCCGAGCTGGATGCCGGGCGGCAGGACTTTGTTTTGAACCAGCTCCGCGAGGGGCAGGTCTTTATCACCTGCTGCGAAACGGACCGCCTGACCAGTCTCGGTCAGGTGCTGTCCATCCGCGGCGGCACCATCGGAGGGGCGCAGTAATGTATCTATCCATCGGCGGCGATATGGCCGTGCGGGACCGCACCCTGATCGGGATTTTTGATCTGGACAATACGACCTGCTCCCGCGACACGCGCGCGTTTTTAACGGCCGCGGAGCAGGGCGGTCAGGTGGTCGACGTCTCCGGCGCTCTGCCGAAGAGCTTCGTCCTGACCGAGGAATTCGGCATGGACCGCGTGTATCTCACGCAGTTCAACGCGGGAATTCTGGAAAAGCGCATGGAACAAAAGGAGAACACAATTCATGTCTGAAGAACTGCTGAATACGACTGTGGAACAGGAATACGACGCCTCGCAGATCCAGGTCCTGGAGGGGCTGGAGGCCGTCCGGAAACGTCCGGGCATGTATATCGGCTCGACGTCCGCCAGCGGCCTGCACCATCTGGTCTATGAGATCGTGGACAACGCCATCGACGAGGCGCTCGCGGGCTACTGCACCCACATCACCGTGACGATCAACCCCGGCGACACCATCACCGTCACCGATAACGGCCGCGGCATCCCCGTGGACATCCAGGCCCAGACCGGCCGCCCCGCGCTCGAGGTCGTCTATACGGTCCTGCATGCGGGCGGCAAATTCGGCGGCGGCGGCTATAAGGTCTCCGGCGGCCTGCACGGCGTCGGCGCATCCGTCGTCAACGCCCTTTCCGAGTGGCTCACGGTCGAGGTCCATAAAGAGGGCAAGATCTATCAGATGAAGTTCGCCCGCGGCAATATCACGCAGGAGATGCGCGTCATCGGCAATACGGACAGGCACGGCACCATCGTCACCTTCAAGCCCGACCCCGAGATGTTCGACACCCTCACCTACGACTACGAGACGCTTCACACCCGCATGCGCGAGCAGGCCTTCCTGAACGCCGGCCTGCGCATCGAGATCGCCGACCGCCGCACGGAGGACGGCCCGTCCGACTCCATGTGCTACGAGGGCGGCATCCGCGAGTTCGTCCTCTGGCACAACCGCCACAAGACGCCACTGCACGAGGAGGTCGTCTATATGGCGGGCGTCCGCCGCGACGCCGAGGCCGAGGTCGCTCTGCAGTATCACGACGGCTATAACGAGACCATCGTCTCGTTTGCCAATAATATTCACACGCCGGAGGGCGGCATGCACGAGACGGGCTTCAAAACGGCCCTGACCCGCGTGCTCAATGCCTACGGCGTGAAGACCGGCGTCATCAAGACCGACGCCGACAAGGTCTCCGGCGAGGACTGCCGCGAGGGCCTGACCGCCGTCATCTCCGTCAAGCTGACAGACGCCCAGTTCGAGGGCCAGACGAAGGCCAAGCTCGGCAATGCCTATATCCGCACGCTGGTCGATTCCATCGTCAACGAGCAGCTTTCCACCTATTTTGAGGAGCACCCCGCCGTCGCCCGCACCATTCTCGAAAAGGCCATGACGGCCAACCGCGCCCGCGAGGCCGCCCGCAAGGCCCGCGAGTCCATCCGCCGCAAGACGGCGCTCGGCGGCGCGGCCATGCCGGACAAGCTGCGCGACTGCAACGAGACGGACGCCAGCCTGACCGAGATCTATATCGTCGAGGGCGATTCCGCAGGCGGCTCGGCCACGCAGGGCCGCGACTCCCGCTTCCAGGCCATCCTGCCGCTGTGGGGCAAGATGCTCAATGTCGAGAAGGTCCGCGAGGACAAGGTCATCGGCAACGACAAGCTCCAGCCCGTCATCACGGCCCTCGGCGCGGGCATCGGCGAGGAATTCCACCTCGATAAGCTCCGCTATCACAAGATCATTATCATGGCCGATGCCGATGTCGACGGCAGCCATATCCGCACCCTGCTGCTGACCTTCTTCTTCCGCTATATGCGCCCGCTGATCGAGCACGGCTATGTCTATTCCGCCATGCCGCCCCTGTATAAGCTCACCCGCGGCAAGACGTCCCGCGTCGCCTTCTCCGACGACGAGCGCGACCGCATCTCCGCCGAGCTCCGCGCGGACAATCCCAATGCCAAGGTCGATATCTCCCGCTATAAGGGCCTCGGCGAGATGGACGCCCACGAGCTGTGGGAGACCACCATGGACCCCGAAAAGCGCACCCTGCGCCGCATCACGCTCGAGGACGCCATCCTCGCCGACGAGACCTTCACCGTCCTCATGGGCGAAAAGGTCGAGCCGCGCAAGGAGTTCATCGAGAAGAACGCGCAGTACGCCGTCAATCTTGACTTCTGAGAAAGGAGGACATCTTCAAAATGGCTCACAAAAACACAGATTACAAGCCCGAGGACATTCGCTTCCCCGAGCAGAAGATCGTCACGAGCGAGCTCGTGCATGAAATGACGTCCTCCTACATCGAGTACGCCATGTCCGTCATCGTCGGCCGCGCTCTGCCCGACGTGCGCGACGGTCTCAAGCCCGTCCACCGCCGCATTCTCTACGCCATGTATGAGGACGGTCTGACGAACGACAAGCCCTTCAAAAAATCCGCCACCTGCGTCGGCGACGTGCTCGGCCGCTACCATCCCCACGGCGACGCGTCGGTCTACGACGCCCTTGTCCGTCTCGCGCAGGACTTCTCCATGCGCTATATGCTCGTCGACGGCCACGGCAACTTCGGCTCGGTCGATGGCGACCCCCCGGCGGCCTACCGTTACACCGAGGCGCGTATGTCCAAGCTCGCCAACGAGATGCTGCGCGACATTGATAAGGACACCGTCGATTGGGACCCCAACTTCGACGAGTCCCGCAAGGAGCCGCGCGTGCTCCCCAGCCGCTTCCCGAACCTGCTCGTCAACGGCTCATCGGGCATCGCCGTCGGCATGGCGACCAATATCCCGCCCCACAACCTCACCGAGGTCATCAACGCCTGCATCTGCGTGCTCGACGATCCCGAGGCTACGCTCTCGGACCTCATGCAGCACGTCACCGGTCCCGACTTCCCGACGAAGGGCATCATCATGGGCCGCGCGGGCATCCGCGCTGCCTACGCCACCGGACGCGGCAAGATCGTGCTCCGCGCCCGCACGGAGTTTGAGGACTTCGGCAAGGACCGTGTGCGCATCATCGTCACGGAGCTTCCCTATCAGGTCAACAAGCGTATGCTCATCAAGAGCATGGCCGATCAGGTCAACGATAAGAAGCTGGAGGGCATCTCCGACATCCGCGACGAGACCGACCGCACCGGTATGCGCATCGTCATCGAGCTCAAGCGCGACGCGAACCCGCAGGTCGTTTTGAACCGCCTGTTCACGCAGACGCAGCTCCAGACCAGCTTCGCCATCAATATGCTCGCGCTGGTCAATAACCAGAAGCAGCCGAAGATCCTCTCCCTGCGCCACATTCTCGATGAATACCTCGCCTATCAGGAGCAGGTCATCACCCGCCGCACGCAGTACGACCTCAAGAAGGCACGCGAGCGCGAGCATCTGCTTCAGGGCCTCCTCATCGCGCAGGACAATATCGACGAGGTCATCCACATCATCCGCACCAGCTACGACGACGCCAAGGAAAAGCTCATGGCGCGCTTCGACCTGTCCGACATTCAGGCGCAGGCCATCCTCGATATGCGCCTGAAGGCCTTGCAGGGTCTCGACCGCGAGAAGCTCCAGAACGAGTATGACGAGCTGGAAAAGAAGATCGCCTACTTCGTTGAGCTTCTTTCCAACGAAACGATGCTCAAGGGCGTCCTCAAGGACGAGCTGATCGAAATTCGCGACAAGTACGGCGACGAGCGCAAGACCGAAATTCAGGACGTTGAGGACGAGATCGACATTGAGGATCTCATCGAGGAAGAGCAGTGCGTCTTCACCCTCACGCAGAACGGCTACATCAAGCGCACCGGCGTGAGCGAGTATGCCGCGCAGGGCAAGGGTGGCATGGGCAAGAAGGGCATCACCACCCGCGAGGAGGACACCGTCGTGGACGTGTTCACCGCCTCCACGCACGACTATATCCTCTTCTTCACCGACACCGGCAAGGTCTACCGCAAGAAGGGCTATCAGATCCCCGAGAGCGGCAAGGCCGCCAAGGGCACGAACATCGTCAACATCATCCAGGTCGAGACCGGAGAGCGCGTGCAGGCCATGCTCCACTTCCGCGAAAAGGGCGACGAAAAGCTCTACCTCACCATGGTCACACGCAACGGCACGGTCAAGCGCCTGCCCGTTGAAACGCTCAAGAACCTGCGCAGCAACGGCATCCGCGCCTTGAGCCTTGACGAGGGCGACGAGCTGGTGGCGGTCCGCGAGACGGACGGCAGCCAGCGCATCCTCATCGCCACGCACGACGGCATGGCCTGCGTCTTTGACGAGACCGACGTCCGCGCCATGGGCCGCACCGCCGTCGGCGTGCGCGGCATCCGTCTGCGTGAGGGCGACTACGTCGTCGGCGCCGCCCGCGCACAGGCGGGCAAGCAGGTCCTTTCCATCACCGAGAACGGCTTCGGCAAGAAGACGCCGGTCGAGGAATACCGCATCACCAACCGCGGCGGCCTCGGCATCAAGAACTATTCTGTCACCGAAAAGACCGGCGGCGTCGTGGGTGTCAAGGTCGTGGACGGCAGCGAGGACCTGCTCCTCGTCACCCGCGCCGGCATTCTGATCCGAACCCCCGTCGCGGACATCCGCACCACGAGCCGCGCCACGCAGGGCGTCATCGTCATGCGCTTCAAGGAGGAGGGCGATCAGGTCATCTCCATGGCCCTCGCCGAGCATGAGGAAGCCCCCGCGTCCGACGCTGCGCCCACAGAAATCCCCGGCCCTGTGGAAAATCCCGCGGAGTAAGGGCAGTGTAAAATAGAAGTTGCGTCGGAATACTCCGGCGCAACTTTATTGTTGTAGACTTTTTTCCGGTTTTATGCGATACTGTAGATAGAAAAGAACAAAACCCCGTCAGACGCAGAAAGGAGAAAACACCATGAAGTACCTTCTGATCGCCATCCTGCTTCTCGCCTTCGGCGCCTTCGGTAAGCTCATCGGCAGCGGCGTAGGCCCCGCGGAGGACGAGCGCCGCGCGAAGTGGCAGGGCAAGCGCAAGCCGGCGCTCGATGAAGACCCCGACATTCAGGGCAGTATGCACGCTGCGTCTGAGGAACCGACTGAGGAGGCATGATATGAGAAGACGGCGCATCACCCGTAAACCCACAAAGGGCGAGAGCATTTTCGGCGGCATCGTCTGCTTTGCGATGGGCTGCTTCGGCCTGTTTGCCCTTCCGTCGGGCTTCGACCCGGTCTTTGCAGGCTTCAAGGCCATCTGGTGTCTGCTGGCCTTCGGCATGGGGGTTTATAATTTTCTGATCGCCGCGGGCAAGGTCAAAATGGGCGGCTACGAGATTACGGACGACGAGCCGGACGACCGCCGCGCCGCTCCGCGCTCCGACGCGGAAGCGCGCCTGACCGAGCTGCGCAGCCTCTACGACCGCGGCCTCATCACCGCCGAGGAGTACGAGGCCAAGCGCCGCGACATTTTAAGCGACCTGTAAGGAGGAGAGCAGAATGGATTTTTTAATAATGATCGTTGCCGCTGTCATCGTCTTTGGCAAGCTCGCTGCAAAAAGTGAGGGGGAGGGCAATAAGAAGCGCACACAGAACGTCGGCCCCACCGCGGAGGAATGGGCGGAAAGGCTCCGCCAGTCTGCCGCCGGCGGTGAGGTGTCCGACAAGCTCAACAGCGCCGTCAATGCCCTCAAAAAGAGTCCGCGCCGCCCGAGCGGGCGCGATATCGAAGCGGAGCAGGCGCACCGCAACGCCGCAGAGCGCCATCACAGCGAGAAGCGCTGGGCGGAGGCCCGCCGCCAGCAGGCAGACTCCCTGCGCGTCCACGCCGCCGGCGTCGACAGCTGCGAGGGCCGTCTCGAGAGCCTGAAGGTCCTCTACGACGCCGGCATCCTCGACCGCGAGGAGTACACCCAGCGTGTCGCGCGCGTCAAGGCGCAGCACAGCCACAGGTGAAGAGAACATAATAAAGGGGGTATTCTCTACCGTAGAGAATACCCCCTTTGAAACCCCAAGAGAGCGCAAGGGGCAAGCCCCTTGACCTCCGAACTGCTCAGATTAAATTACACCTTCAGTAACCGTATGAGAGTGCGGCGGCGCGGCGCTGCCGCGCTTGTTGCGGCTTTCGATTTGGTCTGCTCCATGCGGCCGCTGCCGCTCTGCGGTGGGGTTACGGGGATGGGCTATGGTTCCGCAGCGGAGCCACAGGCATTATTCCTTAAACTCAAAGAGCTTGCAGAGTGGAATGTTCAAGGCCTTGGCGATGTCGATGAGCAGGTCTACGCTGCATCCCGCGGTCGCGTTCTCCACGCGCTGAATGTGGTTGCGGCTGACTCCCTCGCCGCACATTTCGGCAAGCTGCTCCTGCGTCAGCCGTTGTTCCTTGCGATAGTGCAATATATTCAGACCGATCTGTACCCAATCGTTATAGTGTCGAATATCCATCAGGGTTCACCTCATGAATATTCTACCCATGATTTTTACGCTTGTTGACAACTCACAATATGGTAAATACACCCTTTGAGATTGTATTTTAGCTTTTATCATGTCATAATACCACTTGAGAGGTGGTATTATGAAAATTTTGCTTGCGATTCTGACCGCTCCGATTTATCTTGATATTATGTGTCACATGGTGCAGTTCAGCTTTCGATTATTCTGCTACGGACCATCCTCGGCGCGAAATTATCCGAATTATCGTTCGCTGTTTGAAATTTTTACCCGGCTTTGGCACAGATTAAATCGCTGTAGGGAGAGGCACAAACGGAGGAACAGCATGAAGAACGTCACCATTTATACAGACGGCGCGTGCAGCGGCAACCCCGGTCCCGGCGGCTGGGGCGCGGTGCTCAAATAC
>OLPS01004215.1_pt1 | contig 10244 bp, 6 predicted proteins | sample 1673071 | NCBI WGS metagenome assembly OLPS01 (sample SAMEA3136752, study PRJEB25190) | human gut metagenome | reverse complement strand
GCCACTGCACCCGGAAAGCCCAACGAACCTGTTACAAAATCCCGTTGATAATCCACCACAATCAATGCACGTTTCATGGATGCACGCTCCTTTTTCCAGTATCCCATATGGGTGTTGTTTTTATTATACAAGAAAAATTTGTTTTTGTCAACGCTGTTTTCTGTTTTCTGGTGGCTATTTTGCCATCAAAAAACCAGTTTTCTACGCTTGTTTTTTTGTGTAAAATTGCCTTTGACAGCAACTTGAAAATATGATAAAATGAAAAATAGATGTGTAGCAACCCTGCGTAAGTCCAATCCAGGGGTGCTGCACATCTTTTTTTATATCAGAAAGGAAGCGGTATTTTTTATGACAACAAACACAAAAGCCAAACCACGAAAAGCGGACAAAATGCGGTCAACACCACCGCATCAACTCCTCTTGAAAATGGGCATTCCAATGATCTGTTCGATGGTATTGCAAGCCATGTACAATATCGTAGACAGTGCCTTTGTTTCTAACATGCCGGAAAATGGAGAAGCTGCTTTGAATGCTCTAACGCTGGCATTTCCTATGCAAATGTTGATGATTGCGGTTAGCATTGGCACGGGAGTTGGTGTCAATGCACTGGTATCCAAAAGTCTTGGACAGGGAGATACAGAAAAAGCCAGTCGAACTGCTGGAAATGGCGGATTTCTTGCCGTTTTGATTTTTCTTCTCTGCGTATTCTTCGGTATTTTTGGCGTTGCACCTTATATCCACCTGCAAACAAAAGATTTCCTCATTGCAGATATGGGGATTTCTTACTTGCGAATCTGCTGTATGCTCTCGATGGGAATCATTTTCTTTTCCATCTATGAAAAACTGCTGCAAGCCTCTGGAAATCCGATTTTTTCTACCATTGCACAAATTTCCGGAGCGGTCTGCAATATCCTATTAGACCCTATTTTGATTTATGGGTGGTGTGGGTTGCCGGAATTGGGCGTGCGAGGGGCTGCTTATGCAACTGTTCTTGGTCAAATTCTGTCGTTCTTGCTGGCATGGATTTTTCATTGCAAAGTGGACAAACAAATTTCCAACAAGCTGCAATACTGGAAACCAAACAGCACCATCATTCGGGAAATCTATGCAATCGGTTTGCCTGCAATTTTAGCACAGGCATTGATGTCGGTTATGACTTATGGCATGAATTTAATTCTAGGTTCTGTGAATACCGCTTTGATGACAGCGTACGGATTATACTATAAAATTCAGCAGTTTATTTTATTTGCAGCTTTTGGGCTGCGAGATGCCATTACGCCTGTTTTATCCTTTTATCATGGCATGCGAAGCCGTGCCAGAATCCGCTATGGGATTCGTTACGGGATGCTGTATACTTGGATCATTATGCTTGCAGGCACACTGCTGATAGAAGTCCTTGCCATTCCATTTGCCAAATTATTCGGGTTGTCCGGAGAAACAGAACAGCTTTGCATAGAAGCCATGCGAATCATTTCTATTAGTTTTCTGTTTGCTGGAACAAATATCGCCTTACAAGGTATTTTTCAAGCGTTAGATAGTGGGCTGGAATCTCTCATCATTTCTATATGCCGACAAATTCTTTTTGTTTTGCCAGTTGCTTGGCTGTTTTCACTAACAGCAAAGGCGAATTTCAACCAAAGCTGGTTGATTTGGTTGACCTTTCCGATTGCAGAACTTGTTTCAATGGGAATTGGATTTGGATGCTTGCACCGGATTCAGAAAACAAAAATTGCAAAACTTTGATGATTATCCCCTTAAAAAGGAAAAGGACTACTGCGAGATGGTTGCAGCAGTCCTTCTTTTTTGCTTTTTAGTCTTCGTCTGTAATCGGATCATCCAGCTTTGCACCGCATTTTCCGCAGAATGCAAACTGATACTTTTCATCGAACTGCATGCCACAGCCTGGGCAAACCCGCTTGCCCTTCATCTGCTGCAATTCCAAACGCATGCTCTGGATTCTCCGCTTTCTGTCATCAATATCCGCACAGAGTTCCTTCAGTTTTGCAAGTTCCTTTTCCTGGCTCTCATAATACAGTTCGCCAATTTCCTGCATCACTTCCTGAATCCGTTCCCGTTCGTATGCAATCTTTTTCCGCAGATTGCTGGCTTCAGAAGCGTTCTTCGACATTCCAGAAACGCTGCGGCTCATTTGTTCAAAAATATTTGCCATTGCCATCGACCCCTGTCTTTCGTAAATTTCATGATGTTCCAACTATGAAACGCTCATAAAGTATATATCAATTATACAACTTCTCTCGTCCGTTGTCAAGCAATTTTTAGATAGATTTGCTGTTTTTTCTAAAATCCTCAAAAAATAAAAGAACCGTACAGCTTTCGCCATACGGTTCTCTTTTAACGCAACTAAAATTGCGATCGTTACATCAATATTGGAATATGCAATTTATTAAATACAAACGTATATCTTATTCACCCATGAACGGCAGATCCTGATAGCCTTCTACGTTCAGAACGAATCTTACCAAAGCGGTAGTATCCTTGTCGCCGATGTTATCGATATCGCTCGGGCTCTGATCGCAGTTAGCGTTCCGCAGAGCCTGATCGCTCAGCTGTACAACGCCAGCCAGGTACTTGTTCAATGTTACAGCGTCAGCGATGTCTACAACACCATCCAGGTTTACGTCACCGATGTTATCTGCATTCGGGTCAACTGTAGTAGTTTCGCCAGCAGTTGTTGTAGTTTTTGCACCTGTAGTGGTTGTAGCTTCGCTTGTTGTAGTAGCTTCTGTTGTAGTTGCAGCTGTTACAGTAACAGTTACAGTGGTGGACTTGCCATCCTTGTTGGTTACAGTGATGGTAGTCTTACCTTCCTTTACACCAGTGATAGTGCCGTCCTTAGAAACGGAAGCGATGCTTTCGTCGTCAGACTTGAAGTCGCAACCAGTCTGATCAACGGTCAGATCCTTGGTTTCGCCAACCTTAACGGTTACATCAGACGGTGTTACAACCGGAGCATCTGTATCCGGAGTTTCAGAATCTGGAGTCAGATCCGGATATACTTCAGACATAGTACCCAGAGCCATCATGATGTCACCAGCATGCCAGAATCTGTGCAGTGTGAAGTAATAATTATCGGTGTTACCATCCTGCTTATAGTACTTTTCAGCTTCCAGATACATCGGATCGCTCTTGTAGTTCGAACGAATATCAACGAATGCTACGCCGTCCTGAATCAGGTCGCCGTTCGGCATCTTACCGGTGTAATCGCCCTTAGCCAGAGTCTTGCCCTGACCATTTGTACGCTGACCATTCGGCAGAACCAGCTTGGTTTCCCACAAACGTGTCAAGTTGGTGTTGTGGTCAGAAACGCCCAGACCAATATCGTCACGATACTTGTTCCATTCTCTGTCGAGGAGTTCCTTTGCCAGATACAGGGACTGTGCTGCACGATCCTTCATATCAGTGCTCTTTGTACCTCTGCTGGACTTATAAGAAGCTTCACCAGTTGCCAGATCACTTGCAGAAACGCCACGACCTGCTGCATAGTAAATCAAAGTGTTTGCCAGAGAAGATACGCATCCGAGGTCGCCGTCGCCATAGCCAACGATAGTTGCCTTCAGGTTGGTATTTTCCTGATATGTGCCTGTCCAAGAATTCGGTTCGCCAGACCAGATCAAGCTGGACGGAATCGAGAAGCTTGTGCCATCATCGGTAACCGTGCTCAGATCCGGAATTTCAAACTTGGTCTTGCCAGTACCATCTTTTTCATGGTACTTTTCATAATAATCTTCAAATGTGATGGTTCCGCTTGCCTTACCCAAAATGGAGTTGTCGAGGAACCAGCCTGTCCACTTGTCCAGAATGGTTTCCAGAGCAGTGGTCAGATCCATGCCGCCAACAGTGATGCCGCTTGCATCGCCCTGTGTCTTAACAACATAGTACAATTCAGCCAGACGCTGAACAGCCCATACCTGGTTACCGATCCAGTGGTTCGAACCTGGGTCAGCATAAACCGGGTGTTCTACATAAACCATCTTGTTGAATTCAGCAGTACCAGATGCATTCTTGCTGTGTTCTTCATAACGACCATTTACAGAGTTGGTGCTACCACCAGCGATTACGCCATCATTAGACAGCAGCCACAGGTAGTATTCCATCTGTGTCTGGAAGGACTTCTTGAAGTCTTCTACAGCACCCTGTGCCTTCATGTTGGAGCTCAGGTTGGTGTCATATGCCAGTGCGTAAGCAGCCAGCGGGTTCTGGTAGAATTCGTGTGCGTGCGAGCAACCGATCTGCCATGCCCAAGAACCATCCAAAGCACCGCCCCAAGAGGTATACCAGTTCATCAGGTAATACTGACCATCGCTGTTGGAACTATCCCACTTATTGGTTGTACCAATGGTCTTGTAGTACTTATCGAACATGTTGTTTCTGGTTTCGTCACCCATCTTAGCAGCCAGAACATCCAGCTTCTGAGAGCCACCCCACTTGGAGTCAACGCTCTGATCAGCAACGCCCCATCTGTTTGCAGCGTATACAGCCTGAATTGCACGGTCTTCTGCGTCCGGTGCGTTGGTGTAAGAATACTGCGGAGCAACCAGATGTTCGGTGTTGAAGAAGCCCTTCATACCGCCGATACGAGTGCTGCCTTCCTGACCGTTCTGAATACCAAACTTCAGTTCTTCTACGCAAGCATGCGGAATGGTTTCCCAGCAAGATTCCTGTTCACCACGCTGGAAAGTATTGATCATGGTGAAAGAACCGCTTACGTTCTGCTGCTTGTACTGAGAAGAAGTACCAGCACCAAAGCCATACCAGTCATCTACGTCAGCCAACCAGTGCATCAGGTACAAGCCCTTATCGCTGCCGTATGCACTTGTGAAGTACTGGTGAATCGGGTTTACAGCGTTGTTGCCCTGCAGCATATCAGTCGGATACAGTTCGATCTGTTCCCATTCATCGCTGTAGGTTGCACTCAGCTGCTGCTTCTGCATGATGCCAGCCTGTGTATCCGGAATCAAAGTAGCTTCCATGGTCTTCCAAGCCTTTGCGGTATCGCCAACGGTTTCGGAAGCGGCATCCTTTTCACCCTTAACGGTGATTTCGCCCTTGTTTGCCTTATTTACGATGTTATCACGCATTGCTGCGGTCCATACCAAGTAGGACAAAGCTTCAGAAGTGGTTTCATGACCGTAGTCCGGAGCTTCGATACAGAGGGTTTCAACCGAGTGATACGGTACACCCAGACCGCCGCTAACGGTAGAAGTGCTGGACATATAGCCATTCTGAACACCGTTTGTGATTACGTCATCATACAAAGACATGAACCGTGCTGCATAGGTGCTGTCACCGTATGCTTCTGCCTTTGTTCTGGTACCAGCTGCGGAAGCAGCAGTCGGAACAATTGCACTGCATGCCATTGCAGCAGCAAGAATCGCTGCCAGAACAGTTTTGTTCTTCTTAAACTGCATGGAAAAATTTCCCCTTTCAAGAAATAGAATATAAAGTAAAAATGGTTTTGTAGCCGGCATGTGCGTTTCCCAGAACACGCATCCTTTCATCGGTACGGTACCGGTGTGTCCGCTCTGACAAGCAGAAAAAGAACTGCACACAACCGTTACAGTTGTGCATTCATATTTTTTCACAAAATCCACACACAATGCGTCCACTTTTATATTCAAATTATACCCCAAGCCCTTTTGATTGTCAACCCTTATGACAAAAGAAACGGTTTTTTCAGCGTTTTGCCCATAATTAAGGAAACCCGTTTGTATAAATTGACCATACTTTGTTCCTGTTTTTTCAGATTTCTTGGAATTTGCGGAATTTTTTCTGATTTCCGCTGACCTTTCACAAAACGCCCACATAAGGTTGTTATGATACCATTGGCACAGAATTTCCAAAATCCGCACGATTTTCACGGGCACTTTTTCAGGGAATTTATCAGTTTTCCCCGATTTTAATATAATGATTACAATTCGTCCATGACACATACAAGTTTTTTTGCAATAATAAATAGGAGTGCTTTTCGGTATCATTCCGAATATGCGGAAAGGAGATTTTTATGGTTGAAATCAAAAACCTAACCAAATACTACGGGCAAAAAGCCGCTGTGAAAAACATCAGCTTTACCGTAGAAGATCACGAAATCCTCGGCTTTCTAGGGCCAAACGGTGCGGGAAAATCCACCACAATGAATATCATCTGCGGTGTCATCCCGTCCAGCTCCGGCACGGTCACCATTAATGGCTTTGACATTGCAAAAGATCCGATCAAGGCAAAACGCCACATCGGATTCCTGCCGGAAATTCCGCCAGTTTATCCAGATATGAAAGTTAAGGAATATTTGACATTTGTTGCTGGGCTGAAAGGTGTTCCGGGCGTGAAACGCAAGGCTCAAGTTGCAAAGGCAATGGATCGCCTGCGGATTACCGATGTTGCAGGTCGTCTGATTCGCAACCTCTCGAAAGGTTATCGGCAGCGTGTTGGCTTTGCACAGGCACTGCTGGGCGAACCGGATGTTTTGATTTTAGACGAACCGACTGTTGGTCTTGACCCGGAACAGGTCATTGAAGTCCGGAATCTGATTCTGGAATTGAAACAGGATCATACGATTATTTTAAGCTCTCACGTTCTGAGTGAAATCAGTGCTGTTTGTGACCGAGTCGTCATCATCAGCAAGGGCGAAATTCGGGCAGTGGATACCATTGACCACCTCGAAGAACGGGCAGACACCAACCCAATTTTACACCTCAAGGTCAAGGGCGGTTCGCAGGAAGTGGCTGCTACCATGCGGCAGGTGGACGGCGTTCGCAATGTTTCCAATATTTCCCGTTTCAAAACTGGTATCTATACTTATGATGTGGAATTGCAGAGCAGTGACATCCGGAATTCCCTGCTGGCAGCTCTGCTGGTCAAAAAGTTCGATGTGCTGGAAGTAAAAGAACAGAAGAAGAACCTCGAACAGGTATTCGTCAAGTTGGTCAACCAGTCGTCCAGTTCGGAACAGCGTTCTTCCATGCAGGCACTTTTAAAGGAATTGGAAGCAGACGACACCGAACAAGAATCCACGGACAAGCAAGACGATTCCAACCATCATCCGCATACGGATCAATAAGGAGGTTCACCCCATCATGTTTTCACTTTATAAAAAGGAATTACAGAGCTATTTCCTTTCACCGGCAGCGTATGCGGTGTTGGCATTCTTCACGCTGACATTCTCGCTGACGATGATTATGGATATTTCTGCTGCATCTTCTCTCTATGAATTTTCATTCACATCTTTGTTCTACACGAACTTGTTTTACCTTGCTATTTTGTTCCCCGTTCTGACGATGCGAAGCTTTTCGGAAGAACGAAAGAATGGAACAGAAGTGCTCTTGCTCTCCAGCCCGATTAGTGTTACTAAAATCGTACTGGCGAAGTTCCTGGCAACTGCTACCATCTTCCTGATTATGCTGGCAGTTTCTTTATTCTACCCGATTGTTACCGCTTTAAACGGTCATGTCATTCTGGCAAATTTAATCTGTACTTATGTGGGATTCTATCTGTTTGGTCTGGTCTGCATTGCACTGGGCATTCTGATTTCTTCTTTCACAGAATCCATCATTCTTTCCATCATCATGAGCGAAGCTGCTATCATCATTTTGCTGCTGATGGACAACATTGGTACTTATTCCTTTTTCTCTAACCTTCCGATTTTGTCCGACCTGCTGCACTGGCTCTCCAATCAGCAAAAGTTTATCACATTCTCAAACGGCTATATGCAGGTATCGGATTTGTTCGCTTACTGCACAGAAATTGCAGTGTTCCTGATTCTTACTGTGATTTCTGTAGAAAAAAGACGTTGGAGCCGGAGGTAATGCACGATGGAAGAAAAAAAGTTTCACAATTTTAAAAACAAAAAGTTTTCCAGCATCGCTTGGATTATGGCGGTTCTGGTCATTGTGATTGCAGTCATTTTAAATATGATTGTTTCGCAATTGGATTTGGGCTGGGACGTTTCTCCAAATAAACAATACAGCTTGGGCAAAACTACCACTGCTTATTTGGATGAACTCGACCAAAACGGCACAAAAATTGACTTTTATGTGCTCGCAAAGATGGATGACATCAAAGACAGCGTGGATACACTGGCACTCTATCGGGCTTTGAAAGAATATGATGAGCATGACTGCATCAATCTGATTGACATCGACCCGAACAGCGATGAAGAAACTATGGAAAAAATCAATCCAGATAATGCTCTGACGCTGAACACTGGTGATATGGTGCTGGTTTGCGGCGACACCAAAAAGCGAATCCCGGGCAACACCATGTACACGACCAATAGCGATGACAACGGCAACGCTGTTTCTCAGACATTCAACGGCGAAAACATCCTGACGGGTGCAATCAAATCCGTTGTAGATGGCTTCACACCGACTGTTTACTTCCTGACTGGACATGGTGAAAAGTCCGCAGATGACAACTACACACAATTTAAAAAGAACCTGCAAAACTACAACTATGCTGCAAAATCCCTGCTGCTCTCTGATGTAGATGCTGTTCCGAGTGATGCAGCCATGGTTCTGGTCGCTGCTCCGACTTCTGATATTTCAGACAGCGACAAGGACAAACTGGACGCTTACCTGAACGAAGGCGGAAATCTTTCCCTGCTGATGTCCCCGAATGCCGGAACATTCAACTATACCAACTTGGATTTGATTATGGAAGAATTCAGCATTATCATGGACTATGACACCGTAAAGGAAACCGATGCTTCCATGCATGTTTCCGGCGATGACAGCACCATTCAATGTAATCTGGTCGAACTGAGCAGTGACAGCGAAGCGGCTGACCTGACTTCTTCTCTGATAAATCAGGGCTTAGTTCCGTATATGACGAACTCCAGAAGTTTCTACTTTGATACAGACACCACTGGCACACTTACCACCGCAGAACTGCTGACCACCAATGATACCGCAGTTGGTGAACCGAATGGCGGTGCATATGACACGAAAAAAATCACCAACAGCGAATTGATGCTGGCTGGTTATTCCCAGAGCAACACCAAAAACAACGCAAAGCTGGCAGTCTTCGGAAACGCTGATTTCTTGGATGATACCCATTTGCAGGACAGCCGGTACATCGTTGCTGTTTATCTGTATCTGAGTACCATTAGCTGGATGTATGATACCGATGTGGATATGGGCATTGACAGCAAATCCACTGTTTACGATGAAATTTCCCTGCCGGATGCAAATTCTGCTCGTTCGCTGATGATTGTCTTTGCTGCTCTGCCAGTCGCTATCATTATCATTGGTGTTGGCGTTTGGGTAAAACGGCGGAACAGTTAAGCGGAAACGGAGGAAGCGATTATGAAAAAACAAGTGATTGTGATTCTTTCGCTGGTTTTGCTGGTTGCAATTACGTTAGGAGCTTATTTGTTCGTTCGGAACAACAACCAAGAAAAACAAAAAAAAGAATCGGAAGACGCTGCTGCATTGCAGCTGGTGGATTTTAATTCTTCCAACATCAATAAAATTGAGATTCAAACACCGGACGGTGATGATTACACCGCTGTGATTGGAGCAGAAAGCAATGTCTGGGAATTGACAGAAGACACCGATTTCCATATCAATGTTTACTTCTTGAACTCTGTTGCTGGTTCGCTCTGCAATCTGACTGCTACAGAAAATTTAGGCGTTGCAACCGAGGACGTCAAGAAACAATATGAGTTGGACAACCCATATACCATTACCCTTTCCACGGACGATGATTCCCGTACACTGTACACGGGAAAACTCACCGCAACGAAGGAGTACTATTATATAATGTCTGACAAATCTGACGATGTTTTCTTAGTGGATGCCAAGTATGGCGATTACCTCCGCCCAAACAAAAATTCTCTCAAGAGCATTTATGTGCAGACCAATCAGGATTCCCAGATTGACCAGATGAAGTTGATTCACAATGGCGAAACTGTTTTTGATTTGAAGAAAAAAGATGCAACTTCTTGGCAGATGATCAGCCCGATTGAATCGGATTTTGTCAATGTTCTGAACATCAACAACCTGCAAACCAATATCATGCAGTTGCTTATTGATAAGTTCGGCGAAGAACATGTTACAGAAGACCAATATGCAGAATATGGATTTGATGACCCTGCTTATACCTTCTGTTTCTCGCAGGAGGACGGCACGGAAACTACCATCTATGCAAAGGATTATGACACAGAATCCGCACAGTTTGTAGAATGTCTGCAAAAGGAAACCGGACAGATTTTCTATTGTGCTGCAAATTAT
>OLPS01004190.1_pt1 | contig 10307 bp, 11 predicted proteins | sample 1673071 | NCBI WGS metagenome assembly OLPS01 (sample SAMEA3136752, study PRJEB25190) | human gut metagenome | reverse complement strand
ATCCGGGCCTATACCCATAAGAAAGCAGTGGCAGCGGCTCAGTGGGTAGAAGACATTGCCAAAGGAGCCGCCATGATGAGCCGGACCCGGGTGGAGGTTCTTTATGAGGGCGGCCTTTCGGAGCTGATTCCCAATCGAACCCTGGAGCGGATCGCCTATGAAAAGTTTTTGGAAGTAGGGCCTACTCCGTACAGCCAGGAGGATCTGGAATTCTGCACGAAGATTCATGACACTTTCCCGGCTGGAGCGGAGGAGAGTACGTGTAATAACCTTTCCTACCTCTATGGGAAAACGGCTCAGCAGTTGATCCCTCAGATCAAGGGCAAAATGATCAACGACATTATTTATCCCTACACGGAGATCCCCCATGCCAAATATGGGTCCACGGATGTGTGTGATGTCAGTTGGTTTACTCCCACCATGCAGGTCACCACAGCCTGCTATGCGAAAGATACTCCGGGTCATTCCTGGCAACAAGTGGCCCAGGGAAAGCGTCCGCTTTGCTACAACGGTATGATGACTGCGGCAAAGGTAATGGCATTAACGGGGGCTGAGTTAGTTGTCTGCCCGGAAAAGGTGCAGGCGATGCGGGAAGAGTTTCATAATGCTATGGAGGGGCGTGTTTACGAGTGTCCGCTCCCTCCCAATGCGCATCCTGGCCGGGAAGAATAAAGTCACTAGTTCAGAAATAAAAACCGGACTGTATTTACTACAGTCCGGTTTTTACATATTTACTGGTCCGATATAGGGGAAGAACCACTCGTGGGGCAGGAAAAGACTGGGTTATAGATGAATCCCTAAGGTAGTGTCAACATTCTTTCGCAAATTTAGTTTGCAGTCTCTGGAATAAATGAGGTCAGCCAGCAATAGAGGCATCCTCAAGGACCGCCTCCAAGTGCTTCATGTTCATGTACTTCTTGTTGCCCCACTGAGTACCGGCCACATGGCGCAGCCGGGCACAGACTACCAACATGGACGTATTCTCATGGGAGACAAAATCGAAGGCGGTGTGGGAAGCAGCCCAAGAACCGCCGCAGCCCACAAAATATACCGCTTTTAATCCTCCGCGCTGGTCCAGCGCATTTTTGGCATCCCGAATAATAGAAACGATATTCTCCTGCAGCATATCTCCAACCTTCTTTCTTTAAGTTCAGCCCACAACAGAATACTGGCCATCGTGTCCCTCAATCTGCACGCCGTAATCCTGCAGGGCGCCTTCAATAGAGACTTTACCCTCCATAACATCCTGCAGCACACGCTCTGCAGGCCGCTTTTTGGGATCGCCGACACCGCCCGCGCCAGGTGTGAACACCCGGATCACGTCCCCCTTCTTCAGCGGATACCCCGTGGTCTTGGCACTCAACTGCGTTACTTCCCCTGTGGCCGCACTGATGTGGAAAAATGCGCCCGGCTTTCCGTCCTTGCCGCCTTCCATACCCCACGGGGCAAAACGCTGACGGTCTCCAAAGCAGTTGACGGCAATGCCGTCACATGTCACCATGTACTCGCGCCAGATCCCGCAGCCGCCTCGGAATTCGCCGGCTCCGCCGGAATCCGTCCGAAGCAGGTATTTTTTCACCATGATCGCCGGGAATTCGCCCTCCGTTGCCTCAATCGGCATGTTGGATGTGTTGGTCAGATAGACCTGCACGCCGCTTAAGCCGTCATGGATATGGCTTGCCCCCGCTCCACCAGCAATGGCCTCATGGCAAATGAAATACTGATCCCTGCCGTTATTGGATACCTGGCCAAAGAACACGCAGGTCGTGCACGCGCCATTGCTCGCAGCAAGCGCCCGCTTGGACAGCACCCCATTCAATGCGCCAAAAATAGCATCGGGTACGCGCTGGTTGGCATCAATGGTCAAACCCACAGCACAGGGTTCCTCCGGATTGACAATGGAACCCTTTGGCGCAATGATGGTCAACGGGCGCAGAATCCCCCAGTTTGTGGGGAGGTCCGGGTTGATCAAGGCTTTCATGCAGTAGATGACCGAGGCTAGCAGCGCAGGATAGGGAATATTAATTGGCGCCATGACTTCACTGTGGGTCCCGGTGAAATCAATGGTCATCTCATCCCCCGAGACCGTCGCGGCGACGTTGATGTTGATCGGGTCTGGATACAGTGTACCGCAGCCATCCACATAGTCGACCGCCGTGTATTTCCCATCCGGGATCTGGGAGATTGCCGCCCGCATCAGCCGGTTGGTATAATCCAGCATCTCTGCCATGCAGTCCAAAAGCGTATCCCCATATTTTTCATAGGCAGCCTGCAACTTCTCTGTCCCGATCAAGTTTGCCGAGATCTGCGCCGTCAAATCCCCCATGCGTTCGTCCGGCGTCCGCGTATTGTTCAGGAGCAGTTTCAGGACATCGTCGTTCACGGCGCCATCTCTACAGATTTTGATGACAGGGATCCGGATCCCCTCCTGAAACAGGGAATCCGCATCGCCCGATGTGCTTCCAGGGACCTTCCCGCCAATATCCGAGTGGTGAGCGGTATTCCCCACCCAGCCAATCAACTTTCCGTTTGAGAAAACCGGGCCCACCACCGTGATGTCCGGCAGGTGATTGCCGCCGCCGTGGTAAGGATCGTTGACGATAAACATATCCCCGGGGTGGATATCCTCCGGATGATACTGACTGACCACACTTCTGGCCGCAAACAGCAGCGCCGCCAGAAGCATCGGAATGCTGGATTCGACCTGAATCACCACATTGCCGGCGGGATCCATGATTGCCGTCGTGTTATCCCGCCGTTCTTTGATATTGGTGGAATACGCGGACTTGATGATAACCGTGTTCGTCTCTTCAGCAATCGACATCAGCAGGTTGCGGACCACTTCTACGGTTACGGGATCAGCCTGTCTCTTATGCATTTTCCTTCCCCTCCTCACCATAGGTCACTTTAAGATTTGCAAAGCCATCTGTCTCTACATGCCACTTTGGCGGGATGACAATCGTCGTATCCATCTGCTCAATGATCGCGGGCCCAGAGATCTTTGTCCCAGGCACAAACGAGTCTCTCTGATACACATTGGTCGGCATATAGGCTGTTTCATTTGCAAACAGGACCGGCCGGCTGTCTACCGGCACCGGAGCCGGCGCATGTTCATTCACAGGCTCACCATGGAGTTGCGGTTTCTCCACGGTACCAATGGCAGATACGCGGAAACTGATCAATTTGACCGGTGCGTGGTCATTCCGGTAGCCATACGCCTTCTTATGGGCAGCGTGGAAGTCCTCAATCGCCTTCTTCAGGACATCGGCTGTGATGCACAGCCCCTGCAGCGGGACAGTAATCTCATAATTCTGCCGGTCATAGCGCATATCCAGCGACAGTTCAAAGGCTCTCAAGTCCTCAGAAATGCCTTCCTTCGTCAACATCTTCCCGCCCTCTGTCATCAGATCCTCAAAAATCTGCTGCGCTTGGGGCAAGACCGCCTCCGTGGCATCCATAATGCTCGTACGGCAGAAGTCGAAGCGCGTATCCGCCATCAAAAGGCCCAGGGAGCACAGGGTTCCCGGAGAAGGCGGAATCAGCACAGACTGAATCCCCAGTTCCTGCGCCACCTCGCAGGCGTGCAGCGGCCCGGCTCCGCCGAAGGCCATGAGAGAAAACTCACGGACATCGTAACCCTTTTCTACAGAGACCACCCGAATCGCGCGCATCATGTTGGAGTTGACAACAGAGATGATCCCGTTGGCTGCGGCCTCCATTGACAGCCCTGATTTGTCGCACAGTTCCGACTGAACGGCCTGCTTGGCCAAATCCAGATAAACATCCATCCGGCCGCCCAGGATCTTCTTCTGATTGAGTTTTCCCAACAGGATGTTGGCGTCGGTCACGGTCGGGCGTGTGCCGCCCCGGCCGTAACACGCCGGCCCCGGCTCGGCGCCGGCCGACTCCGGGCCGACTTTCATGATGCCGCCTGCGTCAATCTGTGCAATCGAACCGCCGCCGGCACCGATCGTAATAATATTGATCATGGGGATCCGGGCGGGATATCCCTCCACCAGGCGCTCGTTGGAAATCTGCGCCTGGTAGTTCTCAATGAGGCTGATGTCGGCGCTGGTGCCGCCCATGTCAAAGGTAATGATCTTGTCGCAGCCGCACTGCCGGCCGATATTTGCCGCCGCAATCACGCCGGCGGACGGGCCGGACACCGCTGTTTTGATGGGGCTCTCCGTCGTCTCTTTGATGGAGATGATAGAACCGTTGGACTGCGTGACATAGGGCTCCACCTTGATCCCGATGTTCTTGACAGAGGTCTCAAAGTTGTGGACATACTTTTCCATTACCGGGCCGAGGTAGGCATTGAGAACGGTGGTGCTCATTCTGGGATACTCACGAAATTCAGGGACCAGTTCACTGGAAATCGTGATGTAGGCTTCCGGATACTCCTCTTTGATGATCTCCTTAATCCGCTTCTCATGGATCGGATTGAGGAAAGAAAAGAGTGTGGATACCGCAATCGACTCCACCCCATTGTCCCGGAACAGCCGGACCACATCCCGCACCGCACTCTCATCCAATTCCTGTACAATATGGCCGTCATAGGCAATCCGCTCCGGCACCCCCCGGCTCATTCCGGGAAGGATCAGCGGTTCCGGCTTTGTTCCCAGCGTGTCGTACATAAAGGGGCGCTTCTGAATACCGATCTCCATGATATCCCGGAACCCATCCGTTGTGATAACGCCTACCTTGGCACCCTTCTTTTCGATCAACGCGTTGGTGGACACTGTCGTACCGTGCGCAAGATATGTAACATCGTCCGTAGACGCGTGCTCCATCTCCAGCACTTTCTTGATGCCTTCCACGATGGCAATCGAGGAGTCCTTGTTTGTTGAACTATGCTTGAAATGGAACAACTTCCCCGTCTCGTGGTGGAACACGGAAAAGTCTGTAAACGTCCCTCCGACGTCAACACCAATCATATACCCCATTGCATCTGCCTCCTTGTTGGCGCTCTTTTATCAGGCGCATCCTTTTTCCCAATGTCGTTTTATTCGCCGAGCAGTTCTACAATATATTTGCGGATCTTGAGTCCGTCAAATTCCACAAAATAGATGTCCTGGGCGGCTCCACCCGCAATCTTCCCATTCTCCACCGGAAGTACGCAGTGGTTCCCGCACAGCATGGATTTCAAATGGCCCGGAGCATTCCCGCTGCAGGTGCCGTAACTGGGGAGCATATGGGTATGCACATAGTCCCCATCTGTTGGGATGATGCGTTCCAGCGTCTGTTCAATATCCTTCTCCACACAGGGTAGGCTTTCGTTGATCATAATGGACGTGGTGGTATGGAGAGAGATAACGAAAGCCAGCCCCCGCTGCATCCCGCTCTCAGCCACATCCTGCTGCACCTGCTTGGTAATCTTGATCATCTCGAATTCTTCTCTGCTGCGGACCTCGTGGGAAAATGTCTTAATCATCATAGCGTTGCTCCTTCCTCCCCAGGAATACGGCGGCGTTTTCTCCCAAGATCTTATTCAGCACGTCCTGCCGAATCGGAAGTTTCCGAAGGCCTGCCATCGTGCGGACCTGCCGGAAGCGCGGCAGGTTGGAACCATACATGACCTTGTCAGCCAAATTGTTCTGCAGCCAGCCAGGCGCCATGTTTTTCATGAAAATCTGATCAAACCAGTTTACAGGCGAGTCCATAAATACCGTAGCGGTATCGGTATATACATTCCTGTACTTCAACACCATCATCACCGTCTCGTCGATCCACGGCCAGCCAAGATGGGCCAGGCAGAAGCGCAACTGCGGATATTCAACCGCCACATCCTCATACAGAATGGGCCGGCCATATTTGGAGGGAGAATCCGGTTCCCAACTGAACCCGCTGTGAAACATGATCGGCTTCTGAAAATCACAGCAGATCTGGTAGAGCGGGATCAATCTCTGGTCGTCGGGGTTCATATGCAGGTGGGACAAATTCAGTTTCAGCCCCTGGAGCCCCATGGAGCCAAATGCTTCTTTCAGCCTGTCCGCCGCCTCGTCTGTTCTGGGGTCGACACTGGCAAACCCGACAAATCGATCCGGAAACGCTGAAACGATCTCACTGATCTGCTGATTACTGACAATAGGCCTCCCCATGTCCGCAGTGTAATCCTCACCCAGCAGCACTGCCTGGTCGACACAGGCGTGATCCATAACTGCAATGACCTGTTCCATAGGCACCGCAGAGGACTTGTACACGCCAAAGGCCTTTTTGCGAAATTCCAGTTGCCCAGGCTCTGTGCAAATCTGTCCAAAAAGCACCGGGTGGACATGCATATCAATAACCATTTCTTCCTCCTTATGTTTCGGGTGTGTGATATGGTTTAAAAATCTGTACAATCTCAGCCGCTTTTGCCGCGCCAGCCCTCATGGCCTCCGGGATAGTTTTCCCCTGCAAAATGCCACTGAGAAAGCCTGCGCCGAATGAATCGCCAGCGCCCACGGTATTTACGATATTATCCGCTTTGATGCATGGTTCACGATAAAATGTGCTGCCGTCATAGGCCAGGGAACCCTGTTCGCCAAACGTCGCCAGCAGTATTTTTGCGCCAAGGCCGCAGCCCATGCGCAGAAGTTCTCTTACTTCCTCTGTCTCCTCTTCAAAAGAAAAAATCCCATATTGGATATTCCGCAGGATCTTGGGAACATCCGGATGTTGATACCGCTTGGAGAAATCAAAATAAATCTGTGTGCCCAACTTGCGCATGTCTGGAAGAAGATCTGTTACATGCCAGGACAAATCCGTGTGGATAACCTCCTGCTTTCGGATAAAATCCATTTCCTCCCCAGTTGGCTGGTAGCATTCTGCTACACCGCGCTCTGTGTGGTAATGTACCCGGTCGGTCCCATTCATGCGCATTTCCACTGTCGGCGTGGTACCGCCTTTTACTATGCGGACGTGGGATGTATCCACATGCTTTTTTTCGCAAATATCCAGAAGCATCCGCCCGTGGTCATCATTTCCGACTGCAGCAATCACCGCCGGCTCTATATCCGGCATCAAATCCATTAAATTGAACATCAGGTCAATGCCATTTCCTGTCGGGTACCGGACCCCCAGGTTCTGGTACACGTCCACACAGACAAACCCAACTGCCGCGAATTTCATATCTAACCCCCTTTGCTTGTTTGCATGCATGCGGCGCTCCGCGGAGCGAACGCACGGTTCCATCCGATGCTCTTTCCGTCGGAGCGCCGCATGTCCATTTCTGCTTGTCAGTTCACTTTTTCTCTCTTTGCTTACCGTTATTGATACTTCAGAACCTGCTCCTGCTGGAAGTTATATTCCTCCAGATACTCATCCAGGTTGTCCGCCATCACCAATTGGCCGGGAACATCGTATATTTCTTCCGTCGGTAGGTTACCCTTTGCCGCTTCCACAGCAAGTTCAAAAGCCTGGCTACCGATGGCAAAGCAATCCTGAGCCGCAAAAGACCAAACAATGGTATTGCCTACCCCCTTTTCCAACTCTTCGACAAATGCCAGCCGTTCTGGAACTGCTGGGATCGTAGATGTTCACTTTCTGCCCATCGATGAAGATTTCACCGCTGTCCCCCTGGATTGCACCGGCTAAAATCCGCATCAATGTGTGTTTTCCGGGGCCATTTTCTCCCATCAGGACGTTGACCTTTCCCTCATAAGCGGTAAAAGATACGTCCCGCAATGCATGCACGCCGCCAAAACTTTTAAAAATGTGCTGCATTTCCAGTGCTTTTTTATCTGCCACCGTGCTTCCTCCCATTCTTCAGCGCATTCCTTTTTACCACGCCAGTATCCGCTTCGTCATAATCTGAAGCGCCCTCCGCGCATCTGTCACATACCTCCGATCATCGAACTGAACCATCATGGACGCCCCCTCAAAGTGCATCCGCCAGTCCTCCGCCAACTTCTTCACATCCCAGATGCCGTCTCCGGCCACCAGATGCCCTCCCGGCCCGTCAAACAGAATCAGCAACGCCAAATTCTCCTTGCCAACACTGCGTTCCAATCCCTTGACTGCCCCGGCGTTCCCCATGATCTCGTCGCTGGAAACCGCAAATTTGATTGCGCTGTTTTGAAAAATCGGGAATCCCTCTTTGCCGGCGTTATAGCCAGCGCACATCAAAACAGGCGTAATCCCTGCCGCCGCCATTTTCTCGAAAACCGGCTGATAAAATTCCTCCGACCGCCGCAGCGCCTGATCCCGGTCCTCGTCCTCCAACGCCGCACCCGGGTAGAGGAGGATTCTCCTTGTCCCCACGGCCACACAGCAGTCAATGGCCCGGAGCAAGTAGTCTTTTGTCCTGCATTTGGAATTTCTGTCTGCGCTGGCTGGATTCAATCCATATCCGGCCATCTCAGGATAAAAGGCGGAAATCGTTATCCCTGCCGACTGAAACCATCCCGCCTTTTCCGCCCATGTGCGCGTATTTCCATACAGGGGGCACACATGGGGGACGCCGCCCCATAAAACGCAATCCGACCATCCCGCCCTTTGAAGGGACTGAACGGTATAGGGAAGGGAGTTCTTGGAAAATGCCTTTGTACAAATGGAAAAATATTGTAAATCCACCGCTCACCCCTCCCAACAGCGCAGGGCTGCCACGCATTGCTGCAGCGCATGATGGGGATCTCTGGCATATCGGCCGTCGTTGATTTCAAGGGTGATAGGCCCCCGGTATCCACATGCCTGCAAATCAGCGTAATACTGCTGCAGCGGGAGGACTCCGTCCCCAAAGGCAAGATGTCCCTGCGGTCCGCCGTCCATCATATGTACGACAAAAACCTTATCGCCCAGCGCCTGGAAGTAATCCGACACGTTTTCCCCGAATACACTCATCTGGCCCAAATCCAATACAGCGCCAAAGTACGGGTTCCCGATCTCAGATACGGCCTTTTGCACATCCCCGACACAGTTGAGGAGATTGGAACTCTGGATTGTCAAATGTTCCAAAGCCAGACGGACCCCCAAAGTTTCCGCTCTCTGCGCCAGCAGCGCCAGGGAATCTACGGACCGCTTCCTGGCCTCTTCCTTTGGGCGGTCCCACATACCCCAGCCCGGCGACAGCAGCATGACCGGCGCCTCTAACTGTGCAGCGATCCAGATATTCCTCTCAATATAGGCTATGCTCTCCCTGCGGACCTCATCATCTTCCGATGCGATATTGTAGGGATAGGCCAATATTTCAGGGGTGTACGCCGTAACAGACAAGCCCCGCTCCGCCAATTTCCGCAGAGTGCTCCTGATGTACCCCCGCGTCTGCACAGTAGGGATCGAAATGCTGAACGCCGCCCCACAGGTCGACTTTCGTCAAACCCAACGCCTCCATACTGTCCAAAAAGAATTGGAATGTATAACTTGCATAGGCGTTGTTCATCACAGAGAATACTTCCCTTATCTTTTCAACGTCCATCTTCTGTTTTCACTCGCCCAGTTCCGACACGGCAATACGGGCCAAACCGATTCCACGGGGATATATGCATCCGTCCTCTGCATTCCAGTTGGTCTCATAGATGCAAAGGATCTGATCCCCGCACACAGCCAAATCGCTGTATCCCCCTTCCTGGGCAATCGGTATCCCCGCTGAAAATGTCTGGCCCTGATCGTCACTGACCCGGAGCGTCAGATTTTTCCGCGCATCTTCACTCCAAGGATATTTGCTCAGCCCGCGTTCCCACCGCTCCTGAGCGCCCGGATCGGCATTACAGCAGTTGCAGAACAGGATGCGTGTACGTCCGTCCTTCTGCAGGCGCTGTAAAGACGCATGGCAGATGGGATCAGGCAGATCCGTTCGGAATTGCAGCGTATGCCAAGGCCCAACGCCTCCGGCGCTCACAGCAAAAGCCCGCGCCCGGCAGGTCCCATCATGGCGGACTGTGGCCAAGACGTTGCCGTTGTCTAATTCCACGATTGCTCCCTCGTTGGGATTGACGATGGGTGTTTCCGGACGGTTCTGCAGCATCGCCCCGATCTGTACCGTCTGGAACCCGTCGTCTGAATAGATATTGGCAAACGCGGAGGGTTTGTGCCCATCTCCCCCGGTTGTAAACCAAGTCGGAATCAGGATTCTGCCATTTGACAGCCGCACGCAGTGCCCTGATCCGATTCCAAATGCGTTCCACGGGTATTCTGATTCCGCGCGCCATAGCATGCGGGTCAAATCCCTTGGCTCTTCCCAAGTCAACCCGTCCTTGCTTCTGGAACACCACAACTGCCGATATTGGATATTCCAAAAACTATAAAAGATGCCGAGGATGAAACAAACTTAAAAATAAATTCTGCATATGTAACAATTCCAGGAAAATATGTAACAATTGTACAAA
>OLPS01004176.1_pt1 | contig 10341 bp, 6 predicted proteins | sample 1673071 | NCBI WGS metagenome assembly OLPS01 (sample SAMEA3136752, study PRJEB25190) | human gut metagenome | reverse complement strand
ATCAGGGCATCCACCAAGGCACCATCCGCCTGTCCATCGGCACCGAGAACATCGAGGACATCCTCGATGACCTGAAGGGCGGCTTCGAAGCCCTTCGCGCTTCCGGCTTGGCCAAGTGAGGTCGACAGGAAGGTTGACGGCCCGATGAGAAGGGGCGCGATGCTAATGGGGTGCATCACGAATCATCGAGCCGCATGGGGTGCCTTCCGCCTGATCGCTTGACCCAAGGAATAGAAAGCTCGCACTGATGTCATGCAGTGCGGGCTTTCTTGCGTCTGTATGCCTCACACTGTTTGCGCAGAGGCATGAATAGTGTGAGACCTGAGACGACATAATCCTCAAGGATGAGGGCCGGCGCGTGGCCGACCGCCCAATTCAGTCTGGCGCACGATGGGGCGCGCCGTTATTTCTTCATAAGTTGGAATCATCATCCGGGCATAAGGCCCGGCCAAATATGGAGAGACATTATGAACGTGCAGAACCCGGCCGCATCGCGCGGCATCGCTATTCAGGCCGTCGACTTGGTCAAGAACTACGGCGCTGGCAGCAATATGGTCCATGCCCTGCGTGGCGTGAACGTGAGTTTCGAACGCGGCAAGTTCACCGCCATCATGGGCCCGTCCGGCTCCGGCAAATCCACGCTTATGCACACGCTCGCCGGCCTCGACTCCGCCACATCCGGGCATATTCTTTTCGGCGGGGCAGACCTGACCCGCATGGACGACAAGCATGCCGGTGGAAAGCAGCGCCGGGGTGTGCAGCTTGCCGACCTGACCCGCATGGACGACAAGCAGCTCACCTTGCTACGTCGCCACAAGATCGGCTTCATCTTCCAAAGCTTCAACCTGTTGCCCATGTTCACCGCCGAACAGAACATCCTCATGCCACTGACTCTCGCCGGAGACAAGCCCGACCGTGCCTGGTTCGATCTGCTCGTAGAAACCTTGGGACTCAAGCAACGGCTCAACCATCGTCCGAACGAGCTGTCCGGTGGCCAGCAGCAGCGCGTGGCCATCGCCCGCGCGCTGATTACCAAGCCGAAGCTGGTGTTCGCTGACGAGCCGACCGGCAACCTCGACTCCGTTTCCAGCGCCGAAGTGCTTGGCTTCCTGAAGCGTTCGGTCAACGAGCTTGGCCAAACCATCGTCATGGTCACGCACGATGCGGTGGCCGCCTCCTACGCCGACCGTGCCATCGTATTCGCCGACGGACAGATCGTGGCCGACGAGGCGAATCCCACTGCCGAAACGATGAACGAGCTGCTTATGGCCGAACGCGAACGCGCCACGCGCACTGCCGTCACCAGCACACGCGCCGACACGCTCGCCCGTCTTGCCGGTGTAAAGGATGTGCCCAACCTGCCCATCACCGACGCTCCATTGCCCCCAGCTGGGAGAACCGGCACCATGCGCCATGCCCGCGCCGCCGCCCAGCACGCTCGCTGAGCCGGAAAGCGAGAGACAGGACACCCCCATGTTTTCCATCACTCTGAAACTCATGAAGAAAAGCGCCAGGATGCTGATTCCGGCAGGCATCGCCATCCTGATCGGCACTGCGTTCATCGCCGCTACCTTCCTGTTCGGCAACGCGATGAACGATGCGCTTGCCGCTCAGAACACCGCCCAGCTCGGCGGCGCGAACTACGTGATCAGCCCGGATAGCGGCAAGGACCTGACCGATAAGGACCAGGACTACATCTACACGCGCACGGTTAACGACTTCCAGCTTGACCGCATCCGCGCCACCGAAGGCGTCAAGGACGCGCGCGCCAGCTACGCGGGTTCCGTGACCGTAACCCGTGGCAACAAGCATGCCAGCAGCTACGTCATCACCACCGCCGCAAAACGTACGCTGCTGCCGGTCACCATCACGCAAGGAGACCAGCCGGCGGACAGCAACGAGATTGCCCTGACCAAGTCCGTAGCCGACCAGCTTGGCGTCAAGGTAGGGGACCGTGTGACCGTCAACTCGCAGGCGGCGCAGTATGCGGGCAAGACCGGCGATTCGGCCGGTAATACCGGTGACGCTGGTGATGAGTCGGCCCAGAACGCCGATGGCACGAGCTCGCACGACGGTGATTCCGATGCCGCGTCCGGTGCGTCCGTCTCATCCGATGGTGCCAACACTGCCGACTCCGGCATGACCGTGCGCGTGGTAGGCCTTACCGACGACCCGAACGGTGCCTACGCCTACTACGGTGGCGCTTCCGTGCTTTCCGACAACGTTATTACCGCGATGGCCGGCAGCAACGATTTCGGCAACCTGCCTGTCTACCTCGTCTATCTCGATATCGACGATGCCAGTGACACGGCTGCGGCATCCACCGTGAAACAGGTCAGCACACTGCTCCCTAAGCATTTCAGCGTGCAATCCCGTGCCGCGCTCGTCGAGGAATCCGTCAAAAGCATGAGCTCGGGCGAAACCAGCATCACCACCATCTTCCTGCTGAGCTTCGGCATACTTGCCATGCTGGTCGCGGCACTCGTCATCGCCAACACCTTCCAAGTGCTCGTGGCACAGCGCCGCCGCACACTCGCCCTGCTGCGCACCATCGGCGCGAACAAAAGCCAGCTGTATGTCTCCGTGCTGTTTGAAGCCGGTGTGCTGGGACTGATCGCCTCCGCACTGGGAGTGGGCCTGGGCATCGGACTCATGGCCGCACTATGCCAGTCGGGCCTGATGAAAGCCACCGGCATGACCATGCGACTGGTACTATCCGGTCCGGTGTTCACGGTGCCGATGGCGTTCGGCATCATTATGACGGTGATTGCCTCGCTCGGCTCCGCGCGTTCCGCTACCGCCGTCACCCCGCTGGAAGCGTTGCGACCCATCGAACTGACCGACACGCGACGGGCCGGTGTGGTCCGCGCCGTGATTTCCATGCTGCTGATTGCGGTCGGCGTGGCACTGTGCGCATTCTCTGTATGGCAGATGTCCGAGAAAATCGCCGGACGTGATTCAATGGCCGACAAGCAGTATTCGCTGGTGCTGCTCGCCGCCATCATCGGATGTGCATTGATCTTCCTTGGACTGGTGCTTTCCGCCACGTTCTGGTTACCGGTGCTCATGCGCGGCGTGGGCGCGCTGGTTGCACTGGCCGGTCCGTCCGCCAAAGTGGCACATGCGAACATTCAGAAGAACCCGCGCCGCGTGGCCGCCACCGGTGCCGCACTGCTTATCGGCGTGACGCTGGTCTCCACCATCGCCACCGGTGCCGCCAGCGCCAAGCAAACCATGAACGAGGCGTTGACCACGCGCTACAGCGTCGACATGATTGCCGCTGGCACCGATATGACTGGCAAACAGGCCAGCGAGGCAGCCAAAGTCAAGGGCGTTCAGAGCAGTATCTACGCGCCGACCCGCATGATGACCATGAAGGATGCCGACGGCAAGAGTCTGAGTGTGCTGGTCGTGGGCGTGGATGGCGTCGACGCGCTGCGCAAGGTGGTGCGCTCCGATTTGTCCGGTGTGACCATTGATGGCGATTCCGTACTGATGCCCAAGTATTCCGCCGCTACAGGCAAGGATATTCCGCTGGACAAGAGCGTTACGTTCACGGCTGGAGCGGCCGAAGCACAAGCCGATGCCACCAATGGTCCGTCCGGTAATGATGCGAACGGCAGCGCCGAAAACGGCAATGGACAATCCGGCGGCACACAGACGCTGACGCTCAAACCGCGGAAGGTGGACTATCGCCGCATCGCCTCCAACTACGCCGCGGTCGCCTTCGTGGACGCCAGCCACTTCACCAACGGTGGAATCAAGGCCGACGGGCATATCATGCTTATGCGCATTGACGCCGAAGGCGCGGGTGTTGCGTTGAACGACGTATTCACCAACGTGCAGAATGTGTTCTCCGCCAGTGCGGGTGTTACCGTGACCGGGCCGGTGGCCGAACGTACGCAATGGGAGACCATGATCAACGGCATGATGGCATTGTTGGTCGGTTTGATTGCGGTGGCTGTGCTCATCGCCTTGGTCGGCGTAGCGAACACGCTGAGTCTGTCGGTGATCGAACGCACACGCGAATCCGCCACCTTGCGTGCCATCGGCATGACGCGCGGCCAACTGCGGCGCTCGCTGGCGGTGGAAGCGTTGCTGCTTTCGCTCGTCTCCGGCGTGGTGGGAGTGATATTGGGTACCCTGTTCGGCTGGCTCGGATCCTACATGGTGTTTAGTTTGTACGGCGACACCGTGTTCCCGTTCGAATGGGCCACCAACGGCGTGGTGCTCGGCGTCGCCGCGCTCGCCGCTCTGCTGGCCAGCGTGGCACCCGCCCGCCGGGCCGTCAAAACGCCACCAGTTGAAGCCTTGGCCGAAGCGTAGAGCAATAAGCTCCCTCATCAGAGGGAGCTTTTTTGTTACACCAGCCCGTTATCGTACGCGAAGACTACAGCCTGTACGCGGTCACGGGCGTTGATTTTGGCGAGGATATGCGCCACGTGGGTTTTGACGGTGGGAAGGGAGATAAAGAGCTTGTCCGCGATCTCCTGATTGCTCAGACCATGGGCGATCTCCACCAGCACCTCGCGTTCACGGTCGGTAAGCAGATCCAGTTCGGGATCGGTGTATGCTGGGCGTGACGTATTGGAACCGTCGGAAGCGGCTCCGGCAGGGGAGGGGATGCCGGTCATCGAGCCGGCACCGTTGCCGGCCGCACCGCCAGAGACGCCGACGGCGGAACCGTACACGGCACCGGAGCGCGCGACATCGCCGGTCAGCGAACCATGCTGCGCGTAACCGTCCTGCATCATCTTTTCGATGAGTCGCTTGGTGGCGGAAGGCGCGATAATCGCATTGCCTTGGAATACAGTACGAATCGAATTGAGCAACGTTTCCGGTTCGGTGTCCTTGAGCAGGAAGCCCGAGGCGCCGGCATTGATGGCCGCCATCACATACTCGTCCAAATCGAACGTCGTCAGAATGATTACGCGCGTCGGCCGGTCGTCAGCCGATTCGGCCGAGACGGTCGCGTCGGCGGCCGGGCTGGCCGAATCGGCCGCGTTGCCCGGCGCGGCGGAGAGCGAGGTAATACGGCTCGTGGCCTCAATGCCGTCCATGCCGGGCATGCGCACATCCATCAGCACCACGTCGGGATGCAGGGATTCCGCCAACGCCACGGCTTGGGCGCCGTCGGACGCCTGCCCGACCACCTCCATATCCGGCTGCGAACCAATGACCATGGCAAAACCGGCACGCACCAGCTCCTGGTCGTCCGCAATAATCACGCGAATGCTTCTGCTCTCGTTCATGCTCTCCACTGTATCCGTTTCCTATCGGAGCGCCGCTCCATAAACACCCTGATTGTTCCCTGAGTTCTTATTGGGCAAGGCTCTCATCGGGGTAACGTTCCCGCGTGTTGCATCTGACTATCCAACGAAGCCGCCGGTCGCAACTGCATATCCGGCTGCACACCCTCATGGGTCTCGTCGCTGAACCCGGTTTCACGCAACACTTTCAACAGCTGACGCATACGAGCCAATGCGGCACGCCCCCGAGCGCCAATCGCGGCAAAAGCCTCTGCAATCTGCATACTATCAGGCGCAGGTTCGGCGTTGAGCATCACCAGTCCCTCATCAGCCTGCGCGATCACCGATTCCAGCGTGGTCAGTACTTCGGTTTGCATCGCCGCACTAATACGGTTGCGCTCTAAGTTGGCCGCCAGCACCTTTTGCCGCTCCTGCTCGGCTCGCAGCGCCTCCTCGCGTCGCAACAGCACCAGAGCGTTTGCGCCACGCGAACGGCTCCATCGAGCCATCGCAATGCAGGCAAAACCGACCAACATGATTCCCACGCCCGGCAGCAAGCCGGACAAAACCAGCCTCCATTTTGAGAGCATGGAACTACCATCGGGCAAAAACAGATGTAACAGCTGACTGTATCCATTCCACCCAGCCATCACCTTGATGCCCGCAAGCCACGAATTGGCTGCCAGCGCCACGCTCACCCAGCGCCAAGCGGACTCTCGTCCATACAATACCGCCGAATACACGGATACCATCGCATACATATTGATGGTCAAAATCGATGGCAAGAACAACAGTTGCACAGCAGACAGCACCGCCATCGCCAGCGCGCTGCCCTCTGGGAAGCGGCGGCGGAACGCCAAAGGTGAAAGCATAATAATCGTCAGCGTTATAGTCGGCACGCGGCTCGGCGAATACGGGGCATTGCCGATCATTTGCAAATCGCCATACGTGGCGGAATCAAATAGCGCAATCAGCACGATAGTGGCGATAACGTCCATCAGAAGATAGTGCCGCTCGGTCCACTGCGCAAATCGACCCACCCAGTTCGACTCACGCGTATCTCCTTGGTCGAGTACTTTGGGGCGCGCCCGATCCATCAATCCTCGTATACGCGAGATAACGGTTAGCACCGGATCCTCCGTATCGGTGCCAGACTGTGGGGCGGCAGGGGAGAGCGGAATCGTAGACGCCACAATAAAGCCACCATTCGGCCCTGGGCCGGCCTGCACGCTGCCACCCAACGACTCAATGCGTTCATGCATACCAACCAATCCGTATCCGGGCTTATGACCGTCTGCTGCAGACGCCGCGCCACGGCCGTTATCGGATATGGTAATCGACAGCACATCGTTTGACCAGATTTCATCGATGGTGGCTTTAGCGCCCTCGCCCGCATGTTTGCGCGTATTGGTCAGCGCTTCCTGCACAAGACGGAACACGGCGGTTTCCGCGTCGGCGGACAGCCGGTCAGGTTGCGCTTTGCCGGTCATATGCCGGGACACCACCAGATGACCATCAAACAGCGAATCGATGTCGGCATATCCGGTACTGCCACTCGCACCGAACACATTGAACAGACGCTGCATATCATGCTGCGCGCGTTCGGCCTCATGCCGAATCGTACCCATCGTGTGCTTGGCGATGGCCAGATCATGCGCACCCGCATACCGGCCGCCATCCGACTGCACAATAATCGTGGAGAGCGTATGTGCCACCACATCATGCATATCACGGGCGATGCGTGCGCGTTCGGCCAGCGCCGCGATGCGCGTCTCCTCGGCCTCTTTCGCCACAATGGAGGCGTTGCGCTCGCGCATGGCCGCCAGCGTGGCGTTGCGCGCTCGCTGCCACAAGGCCATGATGATGACGCTCAGCACGCTCGATTCGATGAACGCCGCCTCCATGCCGAAGTCAGCGAGCATCTTGGCCCCGCAGTTGACGGCGCCGTTTGCCCCCACGACGCCGGTGACCGCCGGGCATGCGGGCATCGTGATGGCATCGGCCAGCCAGCCGTCGCGGATGACGCGCGAACCGGAGGAAGGTCCGGCGAACAGCGGACCCACGTTGAAAGACACCGACCAGACCGTCGCCGCGACCAGTCCCATGACGAACGCCGTGACGATGAACCGCCAGGAATGTCGGGGACTGCCGTACAGAATCACCGAATACACCATGATCAGGGCGTAGAAATCGAAATACGTGATCGCCGGGCCGAACACAAGATGCGTGATGGTCAGCGCCACGAACAGCCAGGCCGCCGGCTCCGGGCAATACCTGCGCAGCATCAGCGGCACGAAGACCGGCAGCGACCACAGCGTCATCGACGCCTGAGTTGCGGGAAACAATATGCCGCCCGTCGAATCAGGGTTGGTGACGCCGTTGAACGGCACACAACCGGCGATCAGCACCGCGGCGAGCAACGTGTCCCATAGCAGTGTGCGGGTCGACTCCCGTGCGCACCATGCCCTCACGCGCGCCATCATCTCCATAACGCACAATGCTAGCGTGTCCGGCGACGAACCGGTATCACTCTTCAGGAGGATTTATGGACTAGAGTCTTGAACCATGACAATGCTGAGCAAATACTATGTGCCCGGACTGGCCATAGAGGACCATTCCATCGATGTTCCGCTCGACTGGACCGGCCACGAGCCCGGGCGGGCGTTCGACGGGGAAACCATCAAACTGTTCTATCGCGTGGTCACCACGCCCGAACACGTGCATGACGACCTGCCCCTGCTGATCTTCCTGCAAGGCGGTCCCGGCGGTGCCGGCCCTCGCCTCAACAGCCCGACTTCTGATGGCTGGATTGAGGAGGCAACCAAGCATTTCCGCGTGATTCTGCCCGATCAGCGCGGCACCGGCCGCTCCTCGCGTGTGGACACGCACGCCATGGCCCGCATCGCCGCCGCGCACGACGATGATGCCGCGGCCGGCGCACGAGCCCAAGCCGACTATCTGAAGAAGTTCCTTGCCGATTCCATCGTGCGTGACTTCGAACATCTGCGCCTGACCGAATTCGGTGGCCGCAAGTGGGTGACGATGGGCCAAAGCTACGGCGGCTTCCTGACCCTGACCACACTGTCCCTGTTCCCGGCCGGCGTAATCGCCAGCTTCACCACCGGCGGCATCCCGCACGTGCCGGCCGACGCCGCTGAAGTGTACGAGCATACCTTCCCGCGCATGGTGCGCAAGACGACTCAGTTCTACGAGCGCTACCCACAGGACAAGGAGCGCGTGGCCGCCATCGCCGACAAGCTGCCGACTACTGCGGAAGTCGCCGAATTCATTGGCAAACTCACCGATTCGGTACTGAATCCGATGGCTGGTACCGATGTGGAGCATCGACTTGGCGTGATCGCCGGCATGGCCGCCCACGGCTTCCCGCTGATGCCGAACGGCGACCCGCTCACCGTCGAACGCTTCCAGTGCTTGGGATCCGACTTTGGCATGAAGCCGAGCTTCGAGCGTGTCCATTGGATTCTTGACGACGCCTTCCTTGATGGCGATGGTTCCGCTTCTGCCGACTCGCCGTTGTCTGACGAATTTTTGACCAAGGTGATGAACGCCACTTCGTCGCGCCCGCTGTACTGGCCGCTGCAGGAGTTCATCTACGCCAACGGTGAGATGGAACAGCCGATTCGCTGGGCCGCCCAGCGCGTGCGCGATGGCAAGCCCGAATTCGGTGCTGATGAACGCCCGCTCAACTTCACCGGCGAGGCCATGTTCCCGTGGATGTTCGAACAGGAGTCTGCGTTACGCCCGTTCAGGCCGGCCATGGACCTGCTCATGGAAGACACGCACTTCGGCGTGATCTATGACGAAGAACAGCTGGCCCGCAATGAGGTGCCGCTGCAGGCCGCCGTTTACTTCGACGACATGTATGTCGATTCCGGTATGCAGCTCGACACCTTGAGCCGCGTGGGTAACAGCCACTACTGGACCACCAACGAATTCGAGCATGACGGTCTGCACGGCTCGCTCGTCTTCAAGCACCTCTACACCGAAGCCCTCAACCGAGGCGACCTCGAAGAACTGTTCTGACTCAAGGAAGCAAGCTCCCTCTGATGAGGGAGCTCTGTATACATGCACGAAAGGAAAACGTATGACTCAGAACCTCACCATCGGTTTTATCGGATATGGCAACATGGCCCAGGCCATCGCCCAGGGCTTCGTTGACGCGGGCGTGGTCACCGGCGGCCAGATGGTCGCTTGTGCTGCCCACTACGACAAGCTTGAGAAGACCACCGCCGAACTTGGCGTGCGCCCGCTGCACAATGCGCTGGAAGTGGTGACGGCCGCTGACGTGGTCATCATCGCCATCAAGCCCTACCAGATTGCCGCCGTTGTCAAGCCGCTGGCCGACGAACTTGCTAAGCCGGGCAAGATCGTCGTCTCCATCGCCGCCGGCTGGAATCTCAAGAAGTACCAGGACCTGTTCGCCACCGAAGACGGCGAATCCGTTGACTCTTCGGACATCCATATCCAGTGCACCATTCCGAACACTCCGATGGCTGTGGGCAAGGGCGTGCTCGTCACCGAATCCGTCAACACCCTGACCGACGACGAAACCGAAACCTTCGAGCAGCTGTTCGGGCCGATCAGCCTCATCGAGCGCGTGGACACCGCGCATATGAACATCGCCATGGTGGTGGCCGGCTGCGCGCCCGCCTTCACTGACATGTACATCGAGGCCTTGGGCGACGCCGGCGTGCAGTACGGTCTGCAGCGAGCCACCGCCTACCGGCTCGCCGCCAAGATGGTCGAAGGTGTCGGCGCGCTCTACATGGCCACCGAAACCCATCCCGGGGCCATGAAGGACGCCGTGTGCTCGCCCGGCGGCACCACCATCAAGGGCGTCGCCCAGCTCGAAAAGGACGGTTTCCGCGGCTCGGTCATCGACGCCGTCGATGCCATCGTCGGCTGACTGCCAATCAGAGTTCGCGTATATTCGCATATCACAGTCAAAGCCTTCGAGCCGTATGCTCGGAGGCCTTTGCATATGGCCGGTTCACCACATGCAGGTTCAAGGTGTCCAGCTTCTCCCTAGACTTGGAATCATGTCTCTTACTATCGGAATCGTCGGACTGCC
>OLPS01004172.1_pt1 | contig 10347 bp, 8 predicted proteins | sample 1673071 | NCBI WGS metagenome assembly OLPS01 (sample SAMEA3136752, study PRJEB25190) | human gut metagenome | reverse complement strand
TGAATTACTATGTCTACCAGTCAACTCCGTTCGACCTGTATGGAACACCGGATTTCAGCGAGATTTAAAAGGTTTGCGAGAAGTTCAATTTCACTATCTTACCGTATTTTTACGCATCTTTATGAAAAATGGTGTCAAAATGGTGTCAAAACTGTGAGAAAATGGTGTCAAAACTGAACAGTAACCGGATATCTATATTCGTTTTGTCAGAATCAAAAACAGGTTGCTGAACAGACATAACCTATATTATAATGTACATATAACCAAACTCACTTGGAGGTGATAATATGCCATTACTTGAAGAGGAATATAGAAAAGAAGAGAAGATTAATGGTGTAATCTATGATATGTCACCATCACCAAATTATCAGCATGGGCTTGTAGATGGTAATATTTATCGAATCATATCAACCGGTTTACAGGGAACACTGTGTTTAGCATTCATGGAGAATCTGGATTATAAATATCATGCACAGGAGAATAATGATTATGTGATACCAGATGTGATGATTATATGTGACCGTAAGCATTTGAAAGGTGGTTCCTATACTGGTACACCCAGATTTATTGTGGAAACTCTTAGCCCGGCAACAGCATTAAGAGATATGACTGTGAAGAAAGAAATTTACCAGGCAGCAGGTGTAGAAGAGTATTGGATCATCTCACCGAAAGAAAGAGCAGTACAGATTTATTATCTTGAGGATGGTAAATATGATTTGAAGTATAGCTATATCTTGCAGGATGATCCAGAAGAAGAACATTATAATGCAGATACAGTGGTGACACTGAAAGATTTTCCGAAAATCTCCATGACATTGGCAGAGATGTTTGAGAATGTAGAATAATATGAGCAGCATGAAAGCCCTCGGGAGTTAATCCTGGGGGGCTTTTGGTATAGCCAAATCCGTTGAAGTATGTTATTATATGCATCAGTTCTCAGAATCGGGAATATTCAGTTGAGATAAGAAAGGACACAACAATCATATGAACATAGGAAACAATATAGGAAATATCATGAAGATCACAGGCGCATGGAACACCTTTAAGAGCAATCATCCCAAGTTCCCGGCATTCTGTCAGGCAGTTTCACGCAAAGGGCTTAAAGAAGGAAGCATCATTGAAATTGCGATCACCACTCCTGAGGGAGAGAAGATTGAGACAAACCTGAAAGTAAAGGACAGTGACCTGGAATTACTGAAACAGTTGTCTGAACTGAAAATGTGAAAAAGTTTACAAAAATTTTATTTGAATAACAGGTATAAATCTGCTATAGTATTCTATGTTGGTTAAGTTGATTATTATTCGTTCCCATATATAAGAATGATAGGTTCTCAAAAGAAAGAAGAGGAAGAAAATTGCGTAAAAAATCACATATTTTATTAGCAAGATACCTTGCGGATCAGATGCAGACCACAGCAAGCCTGCAGTCTCACAGAAAGGCTTTCTGTCTGGGCAGCATTCTGCCGGATATCAAACCGTCCTTTATCACCAGAAGACACGAGTTCTACGGAACATTTGAAGATGTCAAGAACCGGATGAAAGAACTGGCAGATATCAGACCGGACGAGAGTAACCAGAGAGTTTACTGGCGGCGGTTCGGCGAAGTGATCCACTATATGGCGGATTATTTTACCTTTCCTCATAACAAAACATATACAGGAAGCTTCAGCCAGCATAATCATTATGAGAAAGTACTTAAGAACAGACTGAAAGAATGTATACAGCAGGGAGAAGCATATGCATATCTGGAACCGGCCATCCGCTTCGCTGATTTCTCCACCCTGATCGATTATATCGAAGCTACTCATGAGAAATACCTCAACAAGCTCCGCAGCGTGGAAGAGGATATCCGCTTTATCCTGAATATGTGTTTTCAGGTAGTGCAGGGACTGATACAGATCTGCATTGGTAATAAGAACTTTGCAGGAGCCATTCAGGCAGCCTGACAGAGATACGCTAAGAATACAGGAAGGCTGTGTGGAAATCATATCCGCACAGCCTTCCTGCATTCTGAAATATATCTTTCTCACTGCTTGATTCGGTTAAAATGTGACAAAAAAATGAATTTTGGTCAAATCTGGAATTTACCTGCCTTGAGCTGTTGATTTCAAAAAATGATTATGCTAGAATAAAACAGGTTAATATTTTGGGATAATTTACTTATGAAATAACATAATAATGTGAAAAGTAATTTAGACAGTATGCCCTTATAAACAGGGGGTAAGGACATGCTCACAGTAAGAAGGGAGCAATTTAGATATATGAAAAACAAGTATCTTACCAGATTCTTATGTCTGACATTGATGTCAGGAATGGTATTATCCGGTCCTGCGTCCGTACTTGCAGCAGAGGATACTGCTGCGTATACAGCAGACGGTTCTGATTTCAGCGATTCCGGTGATTTTGATTCAGGATCAGAGGATCCGGCGCCGGCAGATCCGACTCCTGCAGAGCCAACACCTGCGCCGGTAGATCCGACACCTGCAGACCCGACACCTGCACCGGTAGATCCGACACCAACAGATCCGACACCAACACCTGCAGAGCCAACACCTGCACCGGCAGATCCGACTCCGACACCAACAGATCCGACTCCGACACCTGCGAATCCTACACCAACACCGTCTTCACAGATTACGAAGGCAGCCCAGGATGTGATCGACAGAATCAAAGAGTTGAACGCACAGACCATCACGCTGGAGAAGAAAGCCACTGTTCAGAGCATCCGCACTGCATATAATGCCCTGCCTGATACAGAGAAGGCACAGGTTTCTAATTATAATCTGCTGGTTCAGGCAGAAGCGACTATTGCTCAGTTGGAAGCGCAGAAGAACAATGCGAATACGAATAATCCATTTACGAGTAATACCAGTGCTGCACAGACCGGAACTCCGGTATATTATGCGTCCAATATCCACGCAGGTAAGGATTTCTATCTGGACAGCCTGAAGAATAACTACAATCTGACCTTCTCAGATGATTTCGCTTCTGTTATGGATGAGATCGAGAAGGAATATAAAGAGAAGAACAAAGTAGCAGATGCCAGCGATGTAAACGGCAGCAAGACCACCACATCTGCAGACAGTCTTCTGGTAAGAAACTGGCAGGATATCCTTGCAGTCTATGTATATCAGCAGAGCCAGGACGGAAAAACAGAATTTACCCTGGATTCCTCCTGCAAGAAAGACCTTGCGAAAATCTTTGCAGAGATGAACCCGATCGTAAGGGACAAGCAGGATATCACTCACGTTACATACGCTAATCGTAAAATCAACTACTATATTAAGAAAAATAAAATCGCAAAAAAGGATCGTACGATCCTTAAGAAATATGTGGAGACAGACTGCAAACTCCTCTGCGCGGTAGTAACAGCTGCCAACGGTTTTGTCCGCGAGAGTGTAGGGGATGATGTTTCCGAGGAAAGAGTAAATGTTATCTCCGCAGCCTATTCACTGGTTGGTAAAGTCGGTTACTTCTGGGGCGGCAAATCCACAGTGATCGGTGAAGATCCAGGCTGGGGAACCAGCGAGAAGGTATCAGCCGAGGGAAGCAAGAGCACCGGAACCATCCGCGCATACGGACTGGACTGCAGTGGTTTTGTCACCTGGGCAGTGATCAACGGATATCAGGATAAAGCAATGCAGGAAGCTGTAGGCGACGGAACTTCCGATCAGTGGGAGAAAGCAAACGTGGTAACTGAGGCAGATGCACAGCCCGGAGATCTGGTGTTCCAGAAAGGACCGGAAGCAGGAAGCGATAATCATGTAGGTATTCTCTGCGGTAAAACAGACGCAGGTGACTGGATCGCAGTACACTGCTCCTCCGGCAAGAATGGAGTAACAGTAGGCGAAGCATACAGTGCAAGCTTCCGTTACATCCGCCAGCCATCCTTCTACCCGACACAGGAACAGGTTCAGGAAATGCAGAGCAGCAGTACGGTAAGCACAACAACAGGTGATGCAGCAGCTTCCACAGGAACAGATATCTTTTCTGCAAATGTGACAGTAAGCAATACTCTGCAGGATGCGATGAAGTCAAATACTTCCGACTCAACAGGATTCACAACATTGGAATCCACTGAGAAGACTTCCATCCTTCCGGATAAGATTGATCTGTCAAAAGAGAAAGTCGCTGTATTTAAGGCAAAATAAAATGGATAAAAGAAGGGAGAAAGTCATACAAAAAAGTCTGGCTTTCCCTTCTTTTTTCGTGTGTAAACTTTTTTATCTGTTAACTTAAACGATCAAGTAAAAACTGACGAATTTGCTTATTGGTCTGCGGAATATGCTTCAAAAACGAAAAAAATATTCGAAAATATGGAAACAAAAATTGACAAAGTGTACGAAATATGTTAACTTTAAACCAATAATATAATGTCAGATAAAAAAAGGAGAAATTCCTTCTTTTTTTGTTGCTGATATTACAGTAAAATCTGAAGATGAGACACCAACAGATGATTTGTTCTGTAAACAGTGAACACACTGTTGTGTTCGGAAAAGAGATACACAGATGGCATTAAGACGTGAGAGAATGAGGCTTGGTGACATGCTCATCAAGCAGAATGTACTGACTGAAGATGAATTAAAGAAAGCCCTGGAATTGCAGAAGGGAAGCGGCAAGAAAATCGGTGAAGTTCTGGTAGATAATGGCTTTATCACTGAGGATATGATCGTTCGTGCCCTCCAGATGCAGCTGGGGCTTAAAGTCGTTCAGCTGACAGGCGTGACGATCCCGAAAGAGGTCCGAAATCTGGTCAGTGTGGACATTCTTAAGAAATATACCTGCATTCCCTTTGAACTGGATCCCTACAATGCCAATATCCTTCATCTTGCAATGGCAGATCCGATGGATATGGCTGCGATCGACGACATCTCTATCGTGACAAACCTGCAGATAGAGCCTTACATTGCTACAACCAGAGATATTCTTGCGGCAATCGACAGATGCTACGGCGCATCGGAGACACTGGATGCAGCCAGACGATTTACTCAGGAGAGGGCACAGCTTCGTGGAGGAGCAGCAGACGACGATACAGATACAGATGTAAGTGATGCACCTATTGTACAGCTGGTGCGTTCCCTTATTGAACAGGCAATCCGCCAGAGGGCCAGTGATATCCATATCGAAGCTCTGGAGAACAAAGTACGCGTCCGTTACAGGATCGACGGTGCACTCTATGAGCGTATGGTATATGACAACAGCCTTCTCCCTGCAATCTCCACCCGTATCAAGATCCTTGGAGGTATGGATATCTCAGAGAAAAGGAAACCTCAGGACGGACGTATGTCCATTATGGTAGACAGACAGGATTATGATATCCGAATTTCCTCTCTGCCTACTATACACGGAGAGAAGATCGTAATGCGACTCTCTTCAAAACTGAACCTGACACGTAACAAGAAAGATCTGGGACTTCCACCCGATGAGATGGAACGTTTCAACCATATGCTGGCTAGTCCTTTCGGGATCATTCTTGTAACAGGACCTACAGGAAGCGGTAAATCCACTACCCTGTATACCGCATTAAGTGAATTAAATAAAGAAGCAGTCAATATCGTAACAGTAGAGGATCCTGTGGAGGCAGATATTGAGGGCATCAATCAGGTACAGGTCAACAACAAAGTAGACCTGAATTTTGCGTCAGCCCTTCGTTCTATTCTCCGTCAGGACCCGGACATTATTATGATCGGTGAGATTCGAGACAGGGAGACTGCTGCTATTGCAGTACAGGCATCCATAACAGGACATCTGGTTGTCTCTACATTGCATACCAACAATGCAGTAGGTACTCTGAACCGTATGGCGGACATGGGAGTGGAGAGATATCTGATCGCAGATTCTGTTGTAGGAGTTATCGCACAGCGCCTTGTGCGTAAGCTGTGCAGCCACTGTAAAAAAATGCGCCCTGCCACCTCTGAGGAGAAGAGAGTGCTGAGGATGAACACACAGGAGGATGTAAATGTCTATGAACCCTGTGGCTGTGATTTCTGCAGCCATACAGGATATTACGGGCGTATCGGTGTGTTCGAGATCATGGAGGTCAATGACGAGATCCGCGACCTGATCGCAGAGAATGGAACAACAGAGGAACTGGAACGCGCAGCCAGAAACAGCGGAATGCGCACACTGAGAGAGAATGGTATCAACTATGTGCTGAACGGCACCACTTCTGTGGAAGAGATGCTTAAGGCATCTTATGAATGATTGAGACTTATAGATTATTAATTTTACGACTATTAATATAGAAGGAATTCCTGCGGAATCGGAGTTCTCCGGAGATTCTCAGGGAGTTACGAGGCAGATTAGGAAATATGTATAATTTAGACGAAATACTGATACAGTCAGTGAAGGTAAGGGCTTCCGATATCCACCTGACAACCGGCAGGCCGCCAAGCTACCGGATCGATGGTGTATTGGCTCCCATAGAGGGAGAACGCCTTACTCCGCAGATGCTGGAAGATATTCTCATGCCCCTGATGGATGTCCGTCACAGAGAAGAACTTCAGAATAACGGACAGACAGACTTTGCCTATGCCATCTCAGGTGTGGGACGTTTCCGCGTAAATGTATTTAAACAGAGAGGAACACTTGCTTCCGTTATGCGAAGCCTTCCTTTCAACATCCCGGAACCTGAGGATCTTGGTATTCCTGCAGAGGTAGTGGAGATGACCACGCGGAAAAGAGGTCTCATTTTGGTAACAGGGCCGACAGGAAGCGGGAAATCAACCACATTGGCTTCATTGATCCATGTGATCAACAGGAATTATCCTTACCATATTATTACATTGGAGGATCCCATCGAATATCTGCACAGACATGATAAATCTGTGGTAAACCAGAGAGAGATCGGCAGTGATTCAACGAATTATGCACAGGCACTGAGGGCTGCACTCCGAGAAGACCCGGATGTGATCCTGGTAGGAGAGATGCGAGACCTGGAAACCATTTCCACTGCCATCACAGCGGCGGAAACCGGTCATCTGGTATTTTCCACCCTTCATACTATCGGTGCGGACAAGACTATCGACAGAATCATCGATGTATTCCCGCCAAATCAGCAGCAGCAGATAAGGATCCAGCTTGCCTCTGTATTAGAGTGCGTTGTATCCCAGCAGCTTCTCAAGAAAGCAGACGGAAGCGGCCGTGTAGCTGCACTTGAAATACTTTTTGCAAATAATGCAGTGCGAAACCTGATCAGAGAGAGCAAGACCTATCAGATCTCATCTGTGATGCAGACCAGCAAACGTGCAGGAATGCAGACGATGGATGATGCACTGTATGACTTATATATGAGAAAACTGATCGATGCGGACAATGCAGTGACATATGCCCAGGATCCGGTCAGCATGAACAAAAAAGTCAGCTTTGACTTCTGACAGAAACCCGATCTGGCAGACACCCTGAGCCTGACTGATAGAAAGAAGTGATAAGATGCCGGGTTTTACCTACATGGCAGTAGATAAAAGGGGAAAAGAGAAAAGAGGAAGTATTGAGGCTGACAACAAAGAGAAAGTTGTAGATATCCTGAAAAACGACGGGCTGATCCCAGTCTCTGTAAAAGAACAGGGCGCCCTGAACAAAGAGATAGATTTCTCCATAGGAAAGAAAGTAAAGCCAAGAGATCTCAGTGTATTCTGCCGTCAGTTCGTCAGCATCACCCAGGCAGGTGTTCCAATGAAAGAAGCCCTGCAGATGCTCTCAGAACAGACAGAGAACAAATGGCTGAAGCGTGCCATCTCAGAGGTACTTCTCAGTGTGGAGAAAGGAAATACACTGGCAGACTCCATGAGAGGCCAGTCAGATATTTTCCCGCCAATGCTTATCAATATGGTAGAGGCAGGTGAGAACTCCGGAAGCCTTGAGATGGCTTTCTCACGAATGGCAGTACAGTTTGAGAAGGAAGCCAAGCTGAAGGCAACTATCAGAAAGGCAACCATCTATCCGATCATTCTGATTATTGCAGCGATTGGAGTTGTGGCTGTTATGCTTCTGTTCGTTATTCCCATCTTTATTGATATGTTTGCAGATCTGGATGTGGAGATGCCGGGAATTACCATGTGGGTTATGAATACCAGTGAGTGGATGACAGAACACTGGTATATGATCCTGGGACTGATCATTCTGGTAATCGTGGCATATAAGATGATTTATAAGACAGAACAGGGCAGACTTGCCATCGACAGGGTTAAGATGAAGATGCCGTTGTTTGGCAAGCTGACAGTGAAGACAGCCTGCGCACAGTTTGCAAGGACAATGAGTACATTGCTGTCGTCGGGTATCTCTACTATTGATGCACTGGAGACAGTGTCTAAGATCGTCAATAACATCCATTACACAAATGCGCTGCTGAAAGCACGTGAGGAAGTTATGAAAGGTATTCCGCTGTCAGAACCGCTGACTGCCTCAAAGATATTCCCGCCTATGGTGTGCCATATGACTGGAATCGGTGAGGAGACTGGTAATATTGAGGATATGCTGGAGAAGCTGGCGGATTACTATGATGAAGAGGTGGAGATGACTACCCAGAGTGTACTGGCAGCTATGGAGCCGTTGATCATTGTGTTTATGGCTGTTGTGGTCGGTACGCTGGTTGTGGCGGTGGTTTCACCGATTGGGGCTATGTACAGTGGATTGGATAATCTGTAATGAAAATTTAATTATACAGTGCATATAGATTATAGCCTAAAATGGGTAAAAAGTAATTAAATTATCTTAGATACCTGATTGATTGGGCAATCAAAGGATCATTTGCGAGTGGTAACCGCGTTAAAAGTTGCTGAAATAACCAAAATTGGATGTATTACAGCTTGCATAGGGGCTGTGTTCATCATAGAAATCATGGAAATGTCGTGTTTTCTTGTAAGATATGGAAGGGGGCGCGTGGAAAAAGCGGTATTTTAGTGATTTAATTATACGGTAAGGGAAAGGCTGAGATTGTTTGAAGGGATGTGCTGTCAGGTGGACGCTCCGGGATGTAAATATATTTATCTACGGCTTCGGAGCCAGTCATACTAAGCATTTGGAAATCTGCTAAAAGCATTCTGCGAAAACCTCATAACTCGCTTCGCTCAGACAGTGAGTTTTTTCGCAGAATAACGCAGATTCCCAAATGCCAAGTATGACTAAGTCTCCTGCAGATGTAGATAAATATATTTACATCCCGGAGCTGGTATTGGTAGTGACTGGATTCCTGATAACGGGAAGGTTTTTCCTAAACCGGAAGTGAGAAACAAAATTGTAACATGAAAACTGAATAACGAGTTTATAAACATAACTCCCTCCCTCCTGGAAAAGAGATTTTTACAGGGGGGGGGGTGGAGAGCCCATCAGGGTTCTCGCTCGTTGAATCAATCACCGGATAGTGACATTCGTGATGACAGCAACAGGAGAGTTATGTATTCATCGAAAAGTTGAATATATTGTCTGGCATGTATGATGTGCTGCTCTTGTATCTTTCGACACGATATGACTCTATCCGAATTGAAATGAATTAAATTAATTTTGAATAACTGCGCGTCGCATTCTCGTTACTTCCAGTGATGAGTTAGACGCGCAAATTTTTTTACAAAACAACAGAACAAATGTTTACATAAACCAATACATATGGTATAATATTTATATGGAAAAAGATATATTTAATATAGATAAAAACAAACTTTCATATGGTAGGGGATATGTCTATTCCTTGCAGTATCATCTTGTCTGGTGTACAAAATACAGAAAAAAGGTTTTAAAAAACGGAATCGATACAGAATGCAAAGAAATGTTACAGAATCTTGCAGAAGAATATAAATTTCAGATCCTGGCAATGGAGGTGATGCCGGATCATATCCATCTGCTTGTGGACTGTAAACCTCAGTTTTATATTTCAGATATGATCAAGATCATGAAAGGAAATCTTGCACGCCAGATGTTTCTTGCGTATCCGGAGTTAAAAAAGGAACTGTGGGGTGGGCATCTGTGGAATCCGTCTTACTGTGCCATAACGGTCAGTGACAGGAGCAGAGACCAGGTGCTTGCCTACATCGAAGGACAAAAGGAAAAAGAAAAGAAAAAAGCCTGACAGAAGAAATGATTTGTTGGAGGAAAAGAGATGCAGACCGTATCCAGCTATGGCGTAGAATTACGAAAACAGAATATCCCAGTCCGCCAGACACTGGAAATCTACCGGTCTGCGGTCTGTTACCTGACAGAAATATATGAGCAGGTGTGGGAAGAACTGGCAGAGATACCGGATGCCAAAAGGCGGTTTAATGCTGCAGAGCATCTGGTGCATACTACAAAAAAGAATCCTGCACGCTTTGATTTTGATCTTCGCTTTCCGAAGATGCCGTCCTACCTGAGGCG
>OLPS01004171.1_pt1 | contig 10351 bp, 7 predicted proteins | sample 1673071 | NCBI WGS metagenome assembly OLPS01 (sample SAMEA3136752, study PRJEB25190) | human gut metagenome | reverse complement strand
CGGATCCATCAGGCGCAACGGCGTCTACGATGAAGTCTGCGCCGCGCTCCGCGCGACAGGCAGGAAAATCGTTGAATTCTCCGGCATCATGTCCAACCCCACCTATAAGAAGGTGCTCGAAGGCGCGGCTCTGGCCAGAAAAGAAAATGTGGGGCTCATTATCGCTGTGGGCGGCGGATCGGTCATGGACTGCTGCAAGGCCATTTCCATAGCCGCGCGATACGACGGCGATGTCTGGAACGATTTCTGGGTGAAGAAGGGCTCCTTCAGGGGCTTTGAACCCCTGCCGCTCGGCATTGTGGTCACCGTCTCGGGAACGGGCAGCGAGTGCAACGGCGGCGCCGTCATCACCAATGAGGACCTTCATATGAAGACCGGCCGCGATTATCCCGAATGCAACGCCCGCTTCTCGCTCCTCGATCCGTCGTACACCTTCAGCGTGCCGCGCTTCCAGATGGTGTCCGGCGCTTTTGACACGCTCTCCCACCTGATGGAAATCTACTTCAGCGCGCCTGACGCGGACAACGTGTCCGACGACATCAGCGAGGCGCTTATGCGCAGCGTCATCCGCAATCTGCGGGCGGCCCTCCGTGACGAAAAGGATTACACGGCCAGAAGCAATCTCATGTGGGACGCCACCATGGCCGAGAACCGCGTGGTGAAGCTCGGCAAGAAGACGGACTTCATGTGTCACATGATGGAGCATCAGATAGGCGCGTACGTGAACTGCAATCACGGCGCCGGCCTCGCGGTGCTCCATCCTGCCTATTACCGGCGCATTTATAAGGACGGTCTCGCGAAATTCGTCCGCTTCGCTGTCAGCGTCTGGGGCATTGAACGCGGGGACATGGACGATGACGCCCTTGCCCTCAGGGGCATCGATGCCCTGGCTTCCTTTATCAGGGAGATCGGCCTGCCCACCACGCTCAGGGAAGTGAATGTGACCGCGGATACGGATCTCAGGGCCATAGCGGACTCGGTCACGGTCACGCCCGGCTGCTACCGCAGGCTTTCCCACGAAGAAATTTACGATCTTTTCCGCGAGGTTTTTTAGGCGGAACAGCGAATGAACGCGGCGGCCTGAGGGCCGCCGGGAGGAAATATGTCCCAGAACTGGCTTATTACGGGAGCGGGACGCGGTTTTGGCCGCGCCTTCGTCAAAGCTGCCGCCGAAAGCGGCGCGGAAGTGTACGCGGGCGTCAGGCACGTGCCGGAAGGCGATCCCCTGTTCAGCAGCCCGCACGTGCACCCGCTCATTTTTGACGTCACGAAACCCGGTGAGGTGAACGCGGCCGTGGAAAAGGCGCTCGGCGGAGCCGGGCACATCGACGTGCTCATTAATAACGCGGGCTTCGGCATGAGCGGCGCGTTCGAGGAAATGTCCGACGGAGAGCTCCGCAGCCCCATGGAAGCCGATTATTTCGGCGTTGTAAACGTCACGCGCGCCATACTGCCTTCGATGCGCAGCCGGCGCAGCGGCACGATTCTGAACGTCGCCTCGCAGGGCGGCCTTATGGGGTTTACGGGGAGCAGCGCCTACTGTTCCGCCAAATTCGCCGTCGTAGGCCTGAGCGCGGCCCTGCGCATGGAACTGCAGGAATTCGGCATCCGCGTTTCTGTTCTCTGCCCCGGCTCCTTCAGGACAGATTTCCGCAAAAAAGGCTCCATGCGCCATCCGGCCAGAGCGCTGGACGCCTACGACGGGACAGCCGTGCGGCGGGCCTCCAGATTTCTTGCCGAACATCCTGACAGTCAGAAAGGCGATCCCGGAAAGGCTGCCCGCTTTATCGTGAGCATGGTGGAAAGAAAGGAACTCCCCCTGCGCATCCTCATCGGCGCTGACTGCTGCAGGCAGGTCAAAGCCGATCTCAGAGAGCAGATCGCGGATATCGAAAGCTATGAGAGCCTGGCTTCGGCCACGGACTTTGCCTGAAACAAAATTCCTTTCTCAGGACAGCAAAACGCCGCCGAGGGCCTGAGGCCTTCCGCGGCGTTTTGCTGTCCTGAGGGGAAAGGTGTTTCCTAACTGTTCCCGGACATGTGTTCTTCCCAGAAACAGATAGCGCCGTCCATCCATCCCCAGGCGTCCGTGCCGCGTCCCGTGCCGAAGCCGTGGCTGGCATGGCGGTAGAGATGAAATTCGGCGGGAATGCCGGCCGCAAGCAGGGCATCAGTCCGCTTCCGCATGACAGCCGGGCTCGCTATAGGATCATCCGCGCTGACGACGGCGAAGGTCGGCGGGTCGCTGCGCGAGTAGCGGCTGTGGCTGGTGTAGGCCATGATGACGGCAGAGGGCCGGGGCAGGGGATCCCCGCCGAGTGCGGCCGATCCGTACGTCCCCATATCGGCTGCCATGCGCGCTCCCGCTGAACCGCCCCAGACAGACCATCCGTCCGTGCCCACACCGAGCTCCCCCGAAAAATCCAGGACCCGGCGGCCGCCATGTCGGCGCAGGCCGTCTCCTCGCCGCCCGTGCGGTACTGCAGGACAAAAGCGTTGTATCCCCTGGCGTTAATGACTTCCGCCAGAGGCAGGCCTTCATGGAAGGTGCCGACGTAGACGAAGCCGCCGCCTGGACAGATAAGAGCAAAGGGCGCCCCCGGTTTCCCGCGCAGGAAGAAGAGGCCGGTATTCTCCCTGAGAGGTCCTTCGTCGTAAAAACTGTAGAAGACCGGCTTTCCCGCGTTAACGTCGCGGATAAGCCGGTTCAGTGAAGCCACCACGTCATCGGGCTGCACGGCGTGGTGCCAGGGCATCAGCCGGCCGACAGTGCCTAAAGTGCAGAGCGCGTGCGCGTCCTCAGGCCGCGGCAGAAGATGCTTCGCGAAGGACCTGAGGGCAGGATGTTCAAGCATATCCTGAAGCGTGTCTTCCGCTTTCAGGGGACGGTTTTCCATTGTGTTCTCCATACTCCGGACACTGCCGCCGGACGCGGAAATGAGCATGCCGGCCAGAAGAAGTCCGGAAAGAAGGGCCGCGGACATCCGCAGACGCCAGCGGCGGAATTTGGGGAAATGGGGCAGACCGCAGGGCTGGGAAACGCCCCGCGGCGCGGAATGAAGGGGCGGGGATCCGGCGTTCAGCCGGCCTCCTTTCTCTGTGAGCTCAGGTTTCTGTCCCGCCATGTCAGCCTTATTCCTCTTCTCCGCAGGGATTTGAAAAAGGCCCTTCCGGAAGCGCGTAAGAGCGTTTCCGGAAGGGCTGCTTTCAGGAAAGGATTTCATCCCCCGCTAGAAGTACGCGTTATCGATGTTCATCCTGTCGAGGGCACCGGTGATGTCCGCCATTTCGTCATCAGAGAGAGAAAGGGCGGCCGCCCCGAGATTTTCCCTCAGACGTTTGGGGTTAGTTGTGCCCGGAATAGGCAGGATGAAGGGTTCGCGGGCGAGCTCCCAGGCGAGAACTACCTGGGCAGGCGTGGCGCCGCGGACCGACGCGATGTCATGGAGGAGATCCAGAACGGGCTGGTTGTGCTCCATGGCCTCAGGCTTAAAGCGGTTCATAAAGCCCCTGAAATCGCCTTCCCGGTATGTAGCCGCTTTCGTGAAGCGGCCGCTCAGGAAGCCGTTGCCAAGCGGACTGTAGGCCACAAAAGCCATACCGAGCTGACGGCACAGGCCGAAAACGCGTTTTTCCGGTTCACGCCAGATCATACTGTACTGGTTCTCGACGGCCGCGACGGGGCAGACAGCGTGAGCGCGCAGGAGATAATCCTCCGGAGCGTTGGAAAGGCCCCATTCGGTGATTTTTCCTTCTTTTTTCAGATCCGCCATGACGCCGGCCACAACTTCAGACTCCACATGAGGATCCACGCGGTGCTGATAGAGGAGGTCGATGTGATCGGTTCTGAGACGCCTGAGCGATCCTTCAACCTGCGCGCGAATGGATTCGGGACGGCTGTCGGGCAGGTTGACGGGCTTCCCGTTTTCCACCTTCTGTCCCGTAATGCCAAACTTCGTGCAGAGGACGGCCCGATCCCGCCTGTCCGCAAAGGCTTCGCCCAGAAGCTCCTCGTTGGCCGTGCCGTAGACAGGCGCCGTGTCAAAGAGGGTGCATCCGAGATCCAGAGCCTCGTGCAGAAGGGAAACCATTTCGGAGCGGGGCGCGGGTTTCCCATAGGCGTGATCCATGCCCATGCAGCCAAGCCCGATTTCGGAAGCTGCAATCCGGCCTATAGCGCGGGTTTTCATGACAGAACTCTCCTCAGACGCGGCGTCCCATCTCATAGGCTTCCTGCATGACAGGTCTGCCCGCAATGGCGCCGGCCTCATAAACGCCTTTGCCGTAAATGACGCCGCCCTCCACTGAACCGTCCAGGCACATGGCGAGGCCGCGCAGACACTGGAGCGTAGTGTCCATAACGGTATCCGAATCCTCGGCTGAGGTCATGATGTAGTAGAAAGTCTTGTTTTTTATTGTGCGCCAGCGGGCGACGCAGCGGTCGATGAGCGCTTTCATCTGCGCGTCCACAGAGTAAAAATACACGGGCGAAGCCATGACAATGACATCGGCTGCGTTCATTTTGTCAAGGATTTCCGCCATGTCGTCCTTTATGGCGCACACGCCTCCGTGATCGCGGCAGTGGTAGCAGGCCAGGCAGAAACCTATCTTTTTATCGCGCAGGAAAATGGTCTCAACTTTGCTGCCGGCCTCCTCCGCGCCCTGGGCAAACATGCGGCAGAGAGCCGCAGAGTTGCCCTTTTTGCGGGGGCTTCCCGCGAGAATAAGCACGTTTTTCATATCTTCTTTCCTTTCTGCGGCCCGGGGCCGCGTTTTGCTTCAGGAAAAAGCCCGCCATGAGCGGCGGTGTCCCGTCTCAGTCGGCGTCGGTCCTGACGCTGAGATCCTGCCAGGCCCGGATTTCCGCGAGACGGGCGTTCATCTGCTCCGTCACATAGCGCACGGCAGCTGAGCCGAGCGGCAGGCGGAAGGGGCTCTTTTCCCCTTCGACAGCCTCAATAATCACGCGGCCAGCCTTCATGACATCTCCCCATTTGCCGAGGGGCGTGTCCCCGCTCAGATCCGTCACCCGTATCTTGCGGCTTCCGGCCGTGTCCCTGTAGTCGCTGATATTGCCGGCGCTGATATTGATGGAACGGTCGAAGAAGTCTGTCCGGAAAGGACCGGGCTCGGCCACGATCACGCGGATGCCCAGGGGATTCACTTCCTTCCGCAGGCCGTCGGCCATGGCCTCCACAGCGCATTTCGTGGCTCCGTAGAAGGCGGATCCCGGTGACGTTCCCGCCGCCGCGATGGAGGAGAAGCACACGATGGTGCCATTTCTCACGGCACGCATGGAGGGCAGTACTTTCCGGATCATGCGAACCGTACCAAAGAAATTCGTTTCGAACTGCCGGTGTATCTCGTCCATGGAGCATTCTTCCACGGCGCCGCGCAGGCAGTAGCCCGCCACACTGGCAAGCACGTCCACGCGGCCGAACCGGGCGAGCGCGGCCTTCACGGCGGCCTCCGCCTGCGCGTCATCGCTGACATCGAGAGGCAGGGCCAGAGCGGTCCCGGGATAGCGGTCTGTAAAATGACGCAGCGTTTCGGGCCTGCGGGCCGTGACAACGGCCTGATCCCCGTGTTCAAGAACCGCTTCAGCGAGTCCCTTTCCAAGACCGGACGAACAGCCGGTAATAAGCCATGTCTTCATAGAGTGCTCTCCTGGTTTGTCCTGGCGGATGCTCCCTGAACGGAACACTCCGCGCATACGGAAATACCCCTGGGAAGGCGCGGTCAAAAGAGGAATTCCTGCCGCTTCTTTGCCTGATCCGCTCACTGTCCGTATCCGCCCGGTCCGTTTCCGACATAAAGCCTGCGCACGGTCCGGATCCGTTCCGGCTCTCCTCATGAAGTTCCGCTTCCGCCGGAGGCGCCGGCCTGCGCCGGTACCGGGAGTATGGCGCGGCATCCATTCCCCCAAGCGATCGCTGAGAGGTGCCTCGGACACCTGCCTGACGCGGGGCATACCAGCGGCACGCAGAGAGGCGCGGGAAACGCTGCTCCCAGCCATCTTAAGAATGATTCCTTCCGGTTTTTTGGGAAAAAAACAGAAAAATTAATCCCCCGGATGAAGCGGATATTCTGAGAGTGTGCTTTATCTGAAGCCAGAACCATGAACTCTTCAGCCGGAAAGAGCGTCTGAGTCCCGGAAGGTGAATTCAGAACCGCTTTTTCTGAAACCGGGGGCCTGAGGGACTGCCACCGCGGCTCTCTGAATGCCGCCGGAACATGCCGGTCCGTGTGAACAGAAACGCGCAGGCGCCGCAGATTTCAGCGGGCCGGCATGGCGGAACGTCCCGGGCGTCAGCGGTCCGGATGTTACTGCGCGGAAAAGCTCATGGCTGAAACTCCGTACGCGTCCTGATGTCCTAGGTGAAAAACCGGAAACCTCTCTGCGTCATACCAGGGAAAAAGGAGATGAACCCATGAAAAAAACCTGTTTTTTCATTCTGCCGGCACTTGTCCTGTTTCTTTGTTCCAGCGCGTTCGCGCACAGCGCGAAGGAGCTTCCCACACTTGATCAGGATAATCCTCTGTCCGCCGTCTGCACGGGCAGCGGGGTAAGCCTCCGGGCCCAGCCCTCATCCGGCGGGGAAAAAATCGCCACTCTTGATAAAGACGAAGAGCTCTGCCTTATCGGCAGACAGGAAACAAAAGAGGAATATCCGTGGATCTCTGTTATCTCACAGGCAGGATTCAGGGGCTGGGTGTACGGCAGGTTTGTTTCGTTCAGTGACGCCGCGCTGACGGAGAGCGGGCGGTTCAGGGCCAGGTTCGACAGCAGTCTGTGTTTAAATCACCTGGACGCGTTTACGCGCATTGCAGGCATTCAGGATAAAAAGGCTGAAAAGAGCGGGGTGGGGGAAAACGATCCCGATGCTCCCCATTATGCGGATACAAAGCTGGTATATCCCGAAGGATTTACCCTGTACCTGATGGATGGCGGGATTCTTCTCACCGTTTCCCTCGACAAAAAAGGATATAAAGCGGCCGGCCTCCAGGCTGGAGACGCCATTGACAGTGAAACCCTCAAGAAGTTCAACGCCAATATGACTTCCATGGGATGGTCCTCCATGCAGGCCGTGGACAGCGGGACATATAAATGGGTCCTGGAAGCTATGGTCGACACAGCGAAGAGGCCGGTTAAACATTTTTCCATCACGGCTGAAGACGGGAAAATCAGGCGCATCACCTGGGGAAACTACGTCATCGATTAACAGGGGTAACCCAGGGGAAGCCTCCCCCGCACAACGGTACGGGCTCTGGCCGGATATGAACGTGCCACGCCGGAGCGGCTCCACGGCTCCCCAAACCCTTCGTTAAAAAAAACATCCGGACGTTCCGGAATTTCGTGAGCGCGTGCCTCTGTCTTTCGCCGGGACACGCGCTCGCTTTTTTTATCTTCCCCGCGGCCTGCTCCCGTGGGAGTGCAGGACACAGCACGGCCGGGAGTGATGCAGAGACGAAGGGGAGATCCTCTGGTCCGGACAAGCACCTCGGCTTGCGTCAGTTCCCTCCACGCAGCGGAACAGGACGCCCCATGTTCACGATGAAGCCTCCTGAAAGGCCCCCGCCGCCAATGACGACGCTGTGGCTGACAGAGGAACCGAGATGAAATCAGGCAGAGATGCTGCCGGTGGCAGGGCACCCGCCCCTCATTCACTTGCAGAATCCGCGAAAAAAATCATCCCAACAAAAATTTCCGGGCGGGGTATGGAAATAGCTCTGGCAGCTTTGTAAAAATTGTCTGGTGTTGCTGTAGCCGGAATATGTCGGCTACCATTTCAATCGTAAGAGCCGTATTTCCAGGTTAAAGATAGGCTGAGCCATGGTGTTTTCCTTCAGGTTTTTGTGTATTTCGCAATCTCAACGCACCGGAGGCGTCCCCATGGCTTAATTTTTGCATGAGAATGTACTCCCACTATATAGGCTCTACAATTATCTACGATGTTGCCATTGACTACACCATCGTATTTGACCAAAAATACCAATAGAATTTTTCAGAAGATCTTACGCCTTATGCCGAGGAAGGAAAGCTGGACGGACTACGCCAAGAAAACTCTGGAATCGGAATTAGACAGAGGACTGAATCTGCCAGCGGGGAGAATATTGGATGAAAGGATCTGAAAATCAGCTTTTGACATTCCTAGAAGGGGCTAACAATCAATATATAATCCCTGTATACCAGAGAAAGTATGACTGGAATAAAAAGCATTGTCAGCAACTGTATGAAGATTTGAAGAAAACAATTCAAGAGAACAAGGAGAGCCATTTTTTTGGGAGTATCGTTTCCCAGCTTGTTCCAGAAGGAAGTAAAGTTAATTACCACATTATAGATGGCCAGCAGTGGCTGACTACCGTTATTCTGCTTCTTTTGGCTATCTGCAATATGATCAAAACAGGAGAAGTAAAACCCAACAACAGTGCTCTCGATGAACAAATTATGGAGCGGTTCATCATTAACAAATGGGCTAATTCCGGGAGCAAAATCAAACTGCGTCCAGTAAAAAATGACAGAAGCGCTTTGGAAAAGATTGTGGCAGGAGACAAGGCAGAATATGACCGAACCTCTAATCTGACCATCAATTATGAGTATTTCTGTGAAGAAATCCTGAAACAGGAAATGTTCGTGGATGAACTGTTCAAGGCAGTTGACAGGCTCCAAATCATTAGCATCACGCTGGATCCTGCGGATGATCCCCAGCTGATCTTTGAAAGCCTGAATTCCACCGGCTTGGCACTTACGGAAGGGGATAAAATCCGGAATTATATTCTGATGGGCCTTACACCTCAAAAGCAGGAATTGTATTATGATGGATTTTGGACAAAAATTGAACAATGCACAGGAAATGATGTAAGTGACTTTGTCCGTGATTATCTTAGCATCAAACAGCTGGAGACACCGACTATCAGAACTGTGTATCAGACTTTCAAAACATATGTAGAAACAAAGAAAATTCCACCGGACAATCTCCTCGATGATATGCTGCTGTATGCCCGGATTTACAGGAAACTGCTCCAAGGGAAAAGTGGCCTTGACTGTCCGGCTTTGGATGACTGCATGTACCGTCTGAAAAGGCTGAAAATCAAAGTTGCGGAACCATTCTTTATGGAAATTTTCCGGTTGCATCAGGAAGGAGAGCAACTGTCTGTGGAAGATCTTACTCGTATCTTTCAAATAATTGAAAGTTACCTGTTCCGCCGAAACATTTGTGAAGTGCCCACAAACGCACTGAGTAAACTATTCCTGAATTTGAACCGGGAAGTTATTCGTTATGACAACACTACTGATGACTATGTAAACAAGCTCTCCTATGTGCTGCTCTCTAAAAAAGAGCATAGCCGGTTGCCAGACGATGCAGAATTTTCAAAGGCTCTGGCCACAAAAGAAGTGTATCGGATGCGGGGAAAATACAAGGACTATTTGTTTGAACGCTTTGAGAACTACGGAACCCTGGAAGCCAAAGATGTGTACACGTTCCTGGATAACGGAACGTACTCCATAGAACATATCATGCCTCAACATTTGACCCCAACATGGAACCGGTCTCTTGGCCCTGATGCAGCTAAAATACATACAGACTGGCTGCACTGTCTGGGGAATCTGACGTTAACTGCTTACAATTCCAAGATGAGCAATGCCTCTTTTCAAGAGAAGCGTGATGGAGAACGAGGGTTCAAAAAGAGTGGCCTGCGAATGAATCAATGGATTGCAGGCAAAGCAAAGTGGGGTTTAAAAGAAATGCAGGAACGCAGTGCTGGAATGGTTGAACTGGCAAAAAAAGAAATTTGGCCCATGCCAGCTACTACCTTCAAACCCTCTAAAAAAGAATGGGACTCTTGCTCTCTGGAAGATGAAGATTTCAAATTGGAGGGGCGGTCCATTGTCAAGTACAGCTATCGGAATATAGAAACACCCGTTTCCAGCTGGATAGACATGTTTGAACATGTGGTGAGATACCTGCACAATGAAGATAAAACCATTCTGCCAACTCTGGTTGACAGTTCAGATGTTTCTGACAATCTAAGAAACTATTTCAGCAATAATCCTCAGTCATTGAAGAGTTTTTTAAAAATTGACGAGAATCTCTATGTAGAAAAAAACACAAGTACATCTAGAAAAATTTCAATCCTGCGCCGTTTGTTTGAACTGTTTCACGCAGATCCTGCAGATTTGGTATTCTATCTGCGGGACAGTGACGGAGCAGGAAACCAATCAAACGAGAACAGCGGGCAGACTTTTCGACCGGTTCAGGAAGGAGCTATTGATGATGCAAAAGTGGCCGTCGATGCTTCAGAGGATAGAGTTCCCGAGTCTTTTGACAAAGGAGAAACTCGCGGCAGG
>OLPS01004164.1_pt1 | contig 10363 bp, 13 predicted proteins | sample 1673071 | NCBI WGS metagenome assembly OLPS01 (sample SAMEA3136752, study PRJEB25190) | human gut metagenome | reverse complement strand
GGTTCCTGTACCTGATGGGCTGGTGTATCCGGTGCCGGGGGCGAATGCGCTCCGGCGTTTCCATTCCCGGTGAGCTGACCGGGGACGATCTGCTGGAATACATCTACAACCAGATGCGGCGCTACCGCCCCTATTCCGCGGGAAGCCGGGAGACCGGGAGCTATGCCACAGGTTACTTTTCGGGGCGAACCGCTTGGTATCGGGAACAGGACGATCTGCCTCTAATGGACTACAACAAGCAGTTTCTCTCCCTGTTCCATTGGGAAGATCAAAAGACGGTCTGGGACTGGCTCGACGAACATCACCGGGAGGAACCCTATATCCGCCCCCGGCGGGACCGAAAAAGTACACTGCTGAAGGCAATTTTGGAAAGGGCGCGGGCGGATGGAAGCATCTCCGAAATTGAGCCGATCCTGGATTACTACCTACCGAACCCAAGTGAGCCTAATTTCTCTGATCGGGATACATACCTGACAGACTATCAGTTCGATATTGTCCCGGCCATCATGTTCGGCTCAAGCGAGGGCATCTATGTGGATGTGTACCTGGAGGGGAAGTTTGACGGCTCCGACTGCCGGAAAACCAGCCTCGCCACCTTCAAAACATTGGACACCAGCCTGGATGCCTGTCGTAAGATGGGCGAGCTGTGCGGCATCCTCATGTATCACGGCTCCCGCTATGTCAATCAAAACATCCACCGCTATACCCCGCAGAAGGAATTGGAGGCGGAGTATGCGAGGAAGATGGCTGCTGCAGATACCGGGAAGGAGGGCGAACAGGCTTGAATTTCCACGAGACTGTGATGGGAAAGACCTTTTTCCAGGGCCAGCTCCCGAAGCTGATCCAGGCCCTGTCGCAGATCGCCCAGGCCCTGAACGCTCCCCGGCCGGCCGTTCTGGTTCAGCCGGAGGTTCCGCCCGATTTTCTGGCGGAGCTGTATCACGGCAATTTTGACCCCTCGGACGTGCCGGAAACCCAGGAGATCGTGGACAGCAACCGGGAGATCTCCCGGTTCCAGGAAACTCTCCGGGCGGCCCTGCCTGAGAGCGTGTGGGAGCAGATCGAGACTTACCGGGATCTGCTGGATGCCCGGTCTATCCGGCAGTCGGAACAGGCGTTTGCCGCCGGATTCCGCTGTGCGTCAACCATGCTGGCGGCTGGCCTCTCCGCCCCGCCGGCTGGGGGCGTCGCCGCTGAGAAAGGGCAAAAGGATGCCAAAGCAGATTGATTCTCTGTCGGGAATTGACCTCGACTCGCTCCGCCTGGAAGATATTCGCTGGCATTCATCTACCGGGATCGCTGTTTCATCCGGGAGCGGGCGGGATCGGACCTACAGCTATCGGACCGGCGTAATCACGGACTTAGGCGACATCAAGACCAGCCTATGGCGCCAGATAGCGGAGGCCGTGGCACAGCGCCGCGGAGAACAGTGGCTGGTTGATGCGCTCACTGAATGGGAGCGGGCGCACAATTATACTAAGGTTTCAGCAAGTCAGCTTCGCCTGGAGGCATTGCACAAATACAGCATGAGCCTCCAGGACTGGCCGGAGTGGGTGGACTATATCCCATTCAACCGCAAGTACCGCCCACGAGTGTTGGAGCAGGCCCATATCGTCACCGTGTTCAACGCCTGCTGCGGTAAGCCGGGCGAGGTCACCCAGGAGCAGATCGACCGGGCGTGGCGGGGCCAGATCGCCTGCCCATGCTGCGGCCGGTGGAGCCTGTTTTCCATCTGCCTGCCGGATGGCACACTGCCCTGGGAAGAGTCTGCCGGCGGCCAATAACAAATTTGTCAGGAGGAATATGAATATGCGTCACCTTGTATTTCAAGTGAAGGAGAATGAAATCGAGCCTTGCCACTATTTGAAGTGTCCGGCAGACGGACGCTATGAGAAGGCGGAACAGTCTGATGTGGAGATCCAGCGGTTCCTGCTGTGGGCGCACAAGGCCGGCCTTTTGAAGGTGTGGGGTTCCAGGCGTTTCGCTCTGGAGCCGGATGCCGCGCATAAGGTCCTGGCCCCAAAGTATCCTGCGTTCCTAAGCGCCGTGCAGGCGCTCTCTGCTGTGACACCGGAAGCCTTTGAGCGGGATGACCGCCTGCTGGACAATCTTCAAATCGATTTGAAGCACGCGGTTGCTGGACCCCAGGCGTATTACATTTCGCTGGAGAAGCAGACGCCGATCCCCTTTGAGCGGTTTCTGCGTGTGGCAAAGCCGGAGCAGACCTATTACATCGGCGGCGTCGTGCTGACATTTCGGGACTGAAGGAGGGAACTTGGGAATGGAGTACCGTGAGATATACAAGGCTCTGGAACGCCGGTGGCGCTCTACTCCGGGCGTCCGCTTCACGGATTTCAGCGGGTGGCGTCAGCCCAGGGGTGCTGATGGCCGGGCCAGACTTCTGCTTTTGATCGAGGACCAGGCCACGATGCAGCGGGTGTGTATTACGCACGCTGGCGGCTCGGTGGTGATTTCCTGCGCCCCGATGTCTGGCCGGGAGACGGCCAAGACCATTCACTGCGGAGATCAGACCCGTGCCGCGAAAGAACTGGATCGCCTCTTTGGGCGTCTGGACCGGGCCGCGTGAGAAATGGAGTGCTGAATGGTTTATCAAGGGAAAGAAGTATTGACGCAGGACACATTTTCTTATGAGACGGCCAGGCCCGGCGATTTTGTGGAGCAGGCCGTTGTGGATGACGCGATGAACTGTATGTCCCCGGCCTGCATGACCGGGCGGTGTTCCCAGATGGGTACACCGCATTCCCACCGTCTGGACCCGCAGACCGGCCATTGGCGTGCGACCTATGCCACCTTCAAGCGATGTCTGGACGCCTCCGGCGTCTGGGAATACTGCGGCTATTGTTTCCAGGGCGAAACGGTGGGGCGGGGCAAAGAGCCCGTATACTGTTGACCAATAATGGAGGACACTTATGTCAATTTTGAAAATTGTCCCTGGAAAGGACTATCATGTACTGATGGATTATCTAAGCGATCCTGGCGTAGTGCTGCTCCCGGAGTCTGTCCTCGCGGGGTTCTCCCCAGAGATCCAGCGGAAATTCCGCCGGATGGACCAGGAGGCCCAGATCGACTATGACTTCGGCGGCGAGCCTGACGTCTATGTGGATGTAATCAGGAGCGACTGCTGCTATGCCTACAAGACGCTGACCGCCGCGGAGGATGACGGTAGCGAAAATTTGACCTGATGGCCCGCCGTGAACGCGGCAAGCATACACCAAGCCCGGAGGAATGCGCCCACAGCGTGTTCCTCCGGGCTATTTCTATATTTGGAGGATCAAAGATGATAAACCTGTTGGATAAGTTTGAAACAGTCACTATAAAGGCGGACGTCCGTATCACGCCGGAGGACAAAGCCTTTTGTGAGGCGCACCAGGCGGCCTATGACGCCGCGATACAGTCTTTCCAGGAGCTGGCCTTTTTCTGGGCGGACATGGAAAATACGCAAAAGGAATTGCTGGGCGGCTCGGACACCTCCTATCTCTCTTCCCGAGACGGCCCTGAGATCTCCCAGCGGCAGATCAACAAGCACCTGGAGCATCTGCACTGGGCGGTCATCTATAACATCGTCCACTACTTCAATTCGACCTACCATGTATCCGTGTCTGCCGACCATGTGGCCGACAATCTGCTTCCCCAGAGGCCGGATCTCAAGATGTATGAGAACAAAGAGGCCCATGACGCATACCGCAAAAAACTACGGGCAGCCAAGATCCGTTATGAGGACGTGGTGGATCAGATTATCCTCCTGCTGGATGGGCGTAGCTTTGCCGAACAGGCATTCCACGAACTGGCGGAGAAATGCCACAAAGCGTCATGGAACTTATATAAAAACAGGCCGGAGTATGAGCGGAAGAAAGCCCTCATTACCTTCAACGGCTACTTCTGCACGAACCACCACTACAGCTGGCAGGACGAATGGACGCTGGAGGATAAAACAAAGGACATTTTGCGGGGCGTCGCCCACTATGAGACCGGGGTATTCAATCTCTATCCTCTGGGCCTTTCCGAACTGCTTGGGTATAACCGAAGCCCCAGCAATGAACACGAGTTCTCTACCTGCAAAAAGGTAAAAGGGCTGAAGATGTTCAAAAACGGCCGTGTGGATATCCGCTTTGCCACGGAAACCGACGCTGCGGAGTTTACGGCCAGATACCTCGGCCTTGTCCCGTAACAGGCCGTGCGAAAAGAGGTGAGACATCGAATGAAATATGCACAGCAAGAAACGAACTTGACCCGTGAACAGCGCAAGACCCTCAACGAGAAAGTCCTCTATCTCATTGACAGCAACAGCGTGGAACAGGCCGGCATCACCAGCGAGGACATCTACAACGCATACACCGGAGAGGGCGGCCTGCACGGTCTGGAGCGGGCCGACTTCGACAGCTATTACGCCTACAGTGAGAAGAAAAAAGAGATCGAGAACGGGCAATTCTTCACGCCCCCTGCCATTTGCCAACTGGTGGCGGAGAGCCTGCGTCCCTCCATCAGCGATGTGGTTGCCGACCTCACCTGCGGGAAGGGCAGTTTCTTCAATTTCATGCCTGTGGAGACCAACTGCTATGGCTGTGAGTTGGACGCCAGGGCCTATAAGGTGGCCCACTACCTCTATCCCGGCGCACGTCTGGAGCTGACCGACATCCGTGCCTATAGGCCGGACCTTCGCTTTGACTATGTGGTCGGCAACCCGCCCTTCAACCTCAAATGGTATGCGGAGGACGGGGAATGCCTCTCCCAGCTCTATTACTGTATCAAGGCCGCCCAGGTACTCAAGCCCCTGGGCATCCTGGCCCTGGTCACGCCCTGCTCCTTCCTGGCGGACGATTTTACGGACAAGGCCATGATCCGTGAGATGGAGGCGCGGTTCAGTTTTCTCGGCCAGATCGCCCTGCCGGAGGACGCCTTCTCGACCTTGGGAGTCGCAAGTTTCCCCACAAAACTGCAGTTCTGGCAGAAGAGAAGCGACCTGAAGGACTGGACGGCCCGCCGCTACACCACCAGCACCCTATATGCTCTTGCCACCGGCTTCGACCCGGAATCTGAAGCGAAACGGTTGTATGAGCGGGTGCTGATGCTCCCAAAATCGGAGCTGGAGAAAAACCGTTCCCATGTGCTGCTGGAGCTTGCCCGGATGAAACAGACCTCCGTGGGGTTCACCTATGAGACACAGAAACTGCTCTATCAGATCAAGGCTCACCCGGCGGTGCGGGACCGATACACGAAATGCTGTGAATACCTGCACCGTTTCTACACCGAGCAAAAGCCGGACAATATGGATTATAAGGAGTGGGAGCGCACGCGGCTGACCGAGGCAAAGGTGCTGGCATATCTGCGCGGCGCCCTGGCCCGGCAGAACAAAAGGCCGACGCGGGACGTCATCGCCCTGGTCAAACAGAACGACCAGTTCCAGTACAAGGCATACAGCCCGAAAGCAAGCCGGCAGATGCGGCCGGAGCAGAAGGAGCCTGTCCCCATCTATCAGGCCGTGCTGGACAACGAGCCGGGACGTTTTCCCGGCTATGAGCGTTTCCTCCGCCGCCGGCGGCGGGAGTATGACCGTCAGAGCCAGTCCTTCCGTGAGATGCCGGAAGATCCGGACATCGCCACATGGCTGCAGGAATTTACCCTCTGGGACATGGAGAATGAAGAGGTGATCCAGCTCAACGACCTCCAGCGGCAGGACATCAACCGTATTCTGCAGAAGCGATATGGACTTCTCCAATGGGAGCAGGGCAGCGGGAAAACGCTGGCGGCCATCGCCACAGGAATGTACCGTATGGAACAGCAGGGGCTTCACAGCACCTGGGTCATTTCCTCGGCCATCTCCATCCGCAACAACTGGGATGTGGTGCTGAAAAACTACAGCCTGTCCTATGTGTTCGTGGAGCGCCTGAAGGATCTGGAGCGCATCCGCCCAGGGGATTTTGTCCTGATGACCCTCAATCAGATGTCCAAGTACCGCAGGCAGATTAAGAAATGGGTGAAGCTCCACGGCAATAAGATCCAGCTGGTGCTGGACGAGAGCGACGAGATCTCCAATCCCTACGCGGTGCGGACCAAGGCCGCCCTGGACTGCTTCCGGCGCTGCCGCGCCAAGTTGCTGACCACCGGCACCAGTACCCGGAACAACATCGTGGAGTTCGCCCCCCAGCAGGAACTGCTCTACAACAACTCCATCAACATGATCTGCTGGTGCAAAAGAGTCTATCACTACGACAGCGAGGCCGGCCGGGTCTATGAGAAGGGAGACAACGCCTACTATGGAAAGCCGATTCCCGCCTATAAGAAAGGGTATGCACTGTTCTCCTCCTGCCATCTGCCGGACAAGCCCACTGTGTTTGGGGTGAGTGAGCGGACGCAGGACATCTACAACGCGGCGGAACTGGATGCGATCCTCGCCAAGACCGTGATCACGCGAACCTTCGAGGAGGTGACCGGCAAAGACATCCGGCGCATCCATCAGGTGCCGGTGAAGTTTTCCCCGGAGGAACGCGCCGTATATGAACAAGTTATCAAAGAATTCGACCGGCTGTGGCGCAATTACTTCGCGTCCACCGGCAACCACCGGAAGGACGCCATGCTCAAACTGATGCAGCAGATTACCCTGTTGCTCCGGATGAGCGCCGCCCCCAACACCCTGGCGGAGTACCAGGGCGGCACGCCGGTGAAGATCCGCAAAGCCGTAGAGATGGCCCAGCGGTGGGAGAACGAGATCGTGGCAATCGGCGTTCGCCACAAAGTTGTGCTGGACGCCTACGCTGAGGCCATCCAGGAGGCCATGCCGGATCGGCCGCTGTTCCTGGTGACCGGCTCGACCACCTCCTTTGCCAAGCGGCGGGCGCTCCGCAAGACCCTGCGGGAGAGTGGGAACGGCATCCTGCTTTGTACCCAACAGAGCCTGCCATCCAGCGTCAATTTCGATTTCGTGAACAAAATCATCATCCCGGAACTTCACTACAACAACTCCGGCATGAGCCAGTTCTATATGCGCTTTATCCGCTATACATCCACGGAGTATAAGGACATTTACTTCCTCACCTACGCGGGGAGCCTGGAGTCCAACCTCATGCAGATGGTGGTGGCAAAGGAGAAGATCAATCTGTTCATGCGCGGCCAGGACACCAACCTGGACGAGATCTATGAGCGGTTCGGCATTGACTACAATCTGATGGCCCTTCTCATGCGCCGGGAAATGGACGAAGAAGGCCATTTCCAAATCCGCTGGGGTGAGCAAATGATTGCTTGACGCCCTATTGAAGTGATCCGATAACAGCAGATGAATTTGAAAACTGATACAAAGGAGCGATATTATGAATAAGGTTAGACTTTATCCCCAACTTGAATTGCTGAATACCTGGGCCATTGACCGCACACGGTTCAGCCCGGACGCCACCGAGCCGCCGCTCTGCCTGCGCTGCGGTCGGCCGCTCAATCCTGTGCTGGCTTACAATGCCCTCAGCAGGCATATTGATGTCCATATCTGCGATGCCTGCGGGACAGATGAAGCCTTGAGTGATGCACTCGGTTTTCCAAAACGATTTTTTCTCTGGGACGCGGTGGAGAATCAGCGGCTGAAGGTTCCAGCGGATGACGATGCATGGCTTCTCAAGTCGGCCTGTCCGTTCTACCAGATTTATTTGGAAACCTCTGAAGACCAGCTGGGGCACAAATCCCCCAGAACGGAGTTGGCCTATTCCCGCTCCGACTACGATGGCCATAGATGGTGGACAAACTGGTTTACAGCGCGTGAGGAGCTAAAGACACCGGAGCGGGCCAAAGAGATCGATCGGTTTATGGAGTCCCTGTTTGCCCTGCCGGAAATGGCCTCGCTGGAGACCATGCGCCAGATGTGCCGGTTCTATGCGGAGCCAACAGCAGAACCCACAGAGTTCAACCTCTATTGCGAAACCGACCACTTCCATGTCTGGCTGCGACTGGTTACTCGACAGCGGGACTACAACCTGTATGTCCACTTCTATGTGGCCGGCGAGAAAAAGTAGGTTGATTTCTACCTACTTTCGGCTATAATAAAGGCAGAGGTGATGACCATGACGATTGACACAAATGCTGTCGTTTCTGTGACAGAGGCAAATCGTAATTTCTCCAAGGTCACGCGGCTTGCGGAGGAAAAGGGACAGGCAGTGATTTTTAAGAACAACCGTCCCAAGTATATGCTCATTGATCTGGATACATCTCCTGTTGTGGATATGACGGATGATGAAAAGATCGATTTTGTGGCAGCCAGGATCTTGAAGAAGTACAAGGATGCCTTTAAGGAACTTGCCAAATGATACGGTTTTCAAAAGACAAGGTTCTGCTCCTGCATAAACTGCTGGCAGAGGCGACCGGCGGCAGTATTGGCCTCCGGGATGAAGGGCTGCTGGAGTCCGCACTGGACGGCATTTACGCCACTTTTGGGGGGAAGGAACTCTATCCCACCAAAGAGGAAAAAGGCGCTCGCTTGGGCTATACCCTGATCTCCAACCACGCCTTTGTGGATGGCAACAAGCGTATCGGAATGTATGTGATGCTGACCTTCCTGGAGGTCAACGGAATCCGTCTGAACTGCAGCAACGAAGATGTTGTGGAGGCCGGCTTGGGTGTTGCCGCCGGCAGCATGACTTACGAGCAACTGCTGCAATGGGTCTTAGAACATGAGGCATAGCCTCTTGCAACCAGGGGTGAGATTGCTCTCGCCCCTGGTTTTCTATAAATGCGGAAAGTAAAATCATGGAGAGATCATTTTAGTGCAATTTCTTGAATATTGTCAAGAAATCTTTCTGATTTATCAAACTAAACGGATTGTTTAGCTATCTCTACGCAAAGTAAATTGCACATCGGTTGTACTAAATTCTAAAGAATACTATGTTTATTCCAGGAGGTGCATATCATGGACACCAAAAAATTTGGATTATTTGTAGCTGAGCTAAGAAAAGGAAAAGGCATGACCCAAGTAGAATTAGCAGACAAACTTCAAGTCACGGATAAGGCTGTTAGTCGATGGGAACGTGGCATCGGATTTCCCGACATTGAAATGCTCGAGCCTCTATCAGACGCATTAGGAGTTACCGTTTTGGAACTGTTAAAATCGGAACACATCCCACAGAAGGAAATTTCCATTGAAGGAGCTTCTCAGGCATTTATTGACACCATTGATGTCGCTAAGACACAAGTGAAAATGTGGAAGCAAATTATGACTGCGGCCGCTTGGATAGTTGCCATGATTTTATTATCGCAATTTATTCCCTATCTGTTTGGCTTTAATTTGCCACTAATAATCCCCGTCATCTTAGGGGTGATTATTTTAGCTGTAGTCGTCTATATCTTACAGAAGAAAAGGACTACAAGCTTTCAGGTGAAAGAAGAACACGAATAGACTTGCACTCATTCAGAAAATAATCGGCAATTCATTTGGGGAGGATAAACAATATGCTTAAAGCGATTTTTGCCGCTGTAGTAACCTCAGTAGTTGGTCTTTTTAGTTGCGCTATTTTTTCAAAATGGAACAATGCAGAAGAACTTGGAGTCGTATTAGCTGTTGCGATTATGGGCGCTTTCATCATTTATTTTAATAACAAGCGTAAATAAAAGACGATAGAGGAATCGGCGCTCGTTTGGGCTATACCTTGATCTCCAACCACGCCTTTGTGGATGGCAACAAGCGTATCGGAATGTATGTGATGCTGACCTTCCTGGAGGTCAACGGAATCCGTCTGAACTGCAGCAACGAAGATGTTGTGGAGGCCGGCTTGGGTGTTGCCGCCGGCAGCATGACTTACGAGCAACTGCTGCAATGGGTCTTAGAACATGAGGCATAGCCTCTTGCGACCGGGGGTGAGAGCAATCTCGCCTCCGGTTTTTTATATCCGCTGCACCAACACCACCTTAAGAAAGTGCCTGCTTGGCCGCTATCCCGTGATCTGTCAGCAGACCAACGCAAGCCAGGAAGCGCGCTACATGGAGTTTGACATTGAGAAAGGCTGGCTCTCTTTCCGTTTGACTGCTACATACAGCGAGGAACGGCGGGTGGTAGCGGAGCAATATGTCAGAGAGAACAACGCCGCCAACAGACTGAAATAAGTAGATTAGTTCTAAAGTTTTTGCTATACTGCTTTTAGTGAGCAAGATAGAAATATCGGGTTTTGAAGGTTATGAGGTCAAGAAAGAAGGTGTATCATGTTAGAAGTAGTATTCAGTGACAGTGTTGCGGGCGCGATGCTCGTGGCAATCGGGCATCAACACAGCATAGGCGGTGCCACCGCTGTCATTTTTGCCATCGAGGACAGAGAACAGAATGCAACGATTCCGCAGGCAGAAATTGAAAAGTTTCAGCGGGAAGCGGAGGAGC
>OLPS01004160.1_pt1 | contig 10375 bp, 10 predicted proteins | sample 1673071 | NCBI WGS metagenome assembly OLPS01 (sample SAMEA3136752, study PRJEB25190) | human gut metagenome | reverse complement strand
GCAGGGACAGTATGATCCGCAGGGACAGTATGATCCGCAGGGACAGTATGATCCGCAGGGACAGTATGATCCGGGAGCACCGCGCGATCCTCAGGCACAGTGCGATCCGGGCGCCCGGTGCAGGTGCGGAATCCCGTATTCCCGGCAGCCCTGCGGGATTCGGCCCGGCCGCCGGCACACCGCCCTTTGGGCGTCCATGCCGTGAGCAGTGCAGGCAGGCCGAACAGCAGGGAACTCACTGCCGCATGCAACGGCGACTGCCCGACCCACAGCAGGTTGAGCGGGAACATTGCCAGCGCAACCGCAAGCACCGAAACAACCGCAAAAATCCATTTCCGATTCATAGCAACATCCTTTTTATAAACATCGGGATCGACATAGCACCGGCTTTTATTGATCCTGCCATTTACTGCGTCCCGAATCAAGCCATACGGGAACAACGACGGCCGCAACCGCCATCGCCTTGAGCAGTATCCCCCCGAACCCGCGGGCCAGCGAACATTCGCCGCCCAGCATTTCCGAAATCTGGGACGAGCAAACCAGGGCGAACGCCCCCAGCAGCAATACGAAGCAGAGCACCCTGCCCCGCCACGCCGCACGGGCTCCCACGTCACCGACGGCCTCCCCGTCCTGCCCGCCGTCGTCATCGGACGGTTCGGGCCCGACGGCGGCCCACACGCCCAAAGCCCAGCAAAAAGCAATCACCAGTGCACAGACAGCCCCCTTCCAAAGCGCCTCGGCAGTCGGGAGACCCTCGCCGAAACGGCGCAGCAGGAAAATTACGACGAACGCGGCAACGGCTGCCACGGGCAGGCCGAGCCACATGCGGCTGTGCAGAAACATCCGCCAGCGTCCGGCATCGAGCAGGCCGGAAAAATAACATCTCCACATCCTGAACATCGGATTCATTTTTTTATATCGGCTTTATTTTTTTGCGGGTCGTCGGACTGCATACGGGCGTGCGGAGGCAGCGGGCCGGCATCCCCGGCCGCCGCTGTGGCAACGGGAGGGACGGCATCCTGCAGCGGCGGCGTGCTTTCGCCGGACGCAACGTCAGCAGGAGGAGCGGCGGCAACCGCGGGAGAAACGGCCGCCGGGGCCGGCGGGAAGTCCCTGCCCGACGAAGCAACGCCCGTATCCGCGGCCGGCAGGGTCGCCCCGGCGGCCGCACGCGGCTTCTTCAGGCGGCCGCTGCGGCGCAGGGCATCGGCGATGATCCACTGGAGCTGGCCGTTGATCGAGCGGAACTCGTCGGCAGCCCATAGCTCCAGTGCGTCCATCGTCGCGGCGTCGATACGCAGTACGAAACTCTTGTTATTACTCTCTTTAGCCATCCCCAGTTAAATCAATGGTGCAGGGTTCCGGCATTCACCACGGGCTGCGCGGCTTCGTCGGCACAGAGCACTACGAGCAAATTCGACACCATGGCCGCCTTGCGCTCTTCGTCCAGTTCGACGATATGCTCGTCGCCGAGGCGCTGCAAAGCCATGTGCACCATCGACACGGCACCCTCGACGATCTTCTCGCGGGCGGAGATGATGGCATCGGCCTGCTGGCGGCGCAGCATCACGGCGGCGATTTCGGGCGCATAGGCCAGGTAGTTGATGCGGGCCTCGACCACCTCGATGCCGGCCATCGCCAGACGTTCGTTGAGCGTGTGTTCGAGCTGGTCGTTGATCTGCTCGCTGTTCGAGCGGAGCGTCAGCTCATCGTCCGCAACGCCATTGTTATCATAGGAATAGCAACCGGCCACCTGGCGCAACGCGGCGTCGCTCTGCACGCCCACGAAGTTCTCGAGGATGTTCATGCGCGCCGAGGCCGAAACGCCGGTCTGCCCGGCCGTAGTCGGGGCGTCGATCTCGAAAACGGCCTTGTAAATATCGTCGCGCTTGATCTTCCAGACCAGCACCAGCCCGATCAGGATCGGGTTGCCCGTCTTGTCGTTGACCTTGATCGGGTCGACGTTCAGGTTGCGGGCACGGATCGAGATCTGCTTGGCCGACATGAAGGGGTTGACCCACCAATAGCCCGTTTCGTAGAAGGTACCTTTGTATTTACCGAAAAAGACCATCACGCGCGCCTCGTTGGGTTCGAGCAGCATGAATCCCGCCATGCAGATCAGCATGCAAAGGCACCAGACGACGCCCGCCGCCGAGCGCCAGCCCGGCGTCGATGCGCTGCGCGCCCGCGACGATCGCGTAAACCCCCAAGGCCAACCCGCCGAGGATCAGCACCAATGCCAGGAAACCGTTGCATTTCCAGCCTTTGTAAACGAAATTTCCATTTTCCATATCCGTACAGTTTTAGTGATATTATTTTGATATCACAAATATATCGAACATTTTGGGATTTGCAAATTTTCCGGACATTTTTTTCACAACCGGCTTCGGCCGAAGCAAAAGAGGCCCCGCAGCCCGGTTTAGGCCGAAAGAAACCGCTCCGTGGCACAGTTCATGCAAGGTTGGAGGGCGTAAACCAAAACAAAATTTACATCATGAATCAGCAAAGACACACCAACGAAGACACGCTGACCGACATTTTCGGTTCGGAGGAAATGCGCAGTCCGGCACCCACGGAATTCATCCCCAAGGGCAAGACGGCTCCCGAGATCGCCTACCAGTTAGTCAAGGACGAGACCTATCCGCAGACACAACCGCGGCTGAACCTCGCCACGTTCGTAACGACCTACATGGACGATTACGCCACACGGCTGATGAACGAGGCCATCAACATCAACTACATCGACGAAACGGAGTACCCGCGTGTCGCGGTGATGTGCGGCCGCTGCCTGAACATCGTCGCCAACATGTGGAACACCCCCGAGAAGGCCGAATGGAAGACCGGTGCGCTGGGCATCGGTTCGTCGGAAGCATGTATGCTGGGCGGCGTGGCCGCATGGCTCCGCTGGCGCCAGCGCCGCAAGGCCGCAGGCAAGCCCTTCGACAAACCGAACCTGGTGATGAGCGCCGGGTTCCAAGTCGTATGGGAGAAGTTCTGCCAGCTGTGGCAGATCGAAATGCGCACCGTGCCCCTGACGCTCGACCACATCACGCTCGACCCCAAGCAGGCGCTGGAGATGTGCGACGAGAACACGATCTGCATCGTGCCGATCGCAGGCGTCACGTGGACGGGACTGGACGACGACATCGAGGGGCTGGACAAGGCGCTCGACGAGTACAACGCCAAGACCGGCTATGAAATCCCGATCCACGTCGACGCAGCGTCGGGCGGTTTCATCCTGCCGTTCCTCAAACCCGAGAAGAAGTGGGACTTCCGCCTCAAGTGGGTATTGTCGATCTCCACGTCGGGCCACAAGTACGGCCTGGTATATCCCGGCCTGGGATGGGTGGTATGGAAGGACAAGAAATACCTGCCCGAGGAAATGTCGTTCTCGGTAAACTACCTGGGCGCCAACATCACGCAGGTCGGCCTCAACTTCTCGCGCCCCGCAGCGCAGATACTCGGCCAGTACTACAACTTCATCCGCCTGGGATTCGAGGGGTACAAGGAGATACAGCAGAACTCGATGGACATCGCCAAGTACTGCCACCAGCAGATCGGCACGATGAAATGCTTCAAGAACTACTCGACGGAGGTCGTCAACCCGCTGTTCATCTGGATGATGAATCCCGAGTACGACAAGAAGGCCAAGTGGACGCTGTTCGACCTGCAGGCCAAACTGCAGCAGAGCGGCTGGATGGTTCCCGCCTATACGATGCCCAAGAACATCGAGGACGTGGTCGTAATGCGTATCGTGGTGCGCCAGGGCATGTCGCGCGACATGGCCGACATGCTGATGGGCGACATCCGCAACGCCATCGCCGAATTCGAACAGCTGGAGTACCCCACTACCTCGCGCATCAAGTACGAGAACAAGGAACACCAGAAAGGAAAAGTCTTTACGCACTAATATGCCCCGTCCGGCCGCAGGCGTGTCCGGGAAGGGCATGCCGGGCCGCCGGCACCGGACGGCAGACCGACAGCCGGGAGCGGGCAACTCCCATATCGGACTGTACGTACGGCGTGACGCCGAAGCGTCACAGGTCACCGTCCCGGCACCCCTGCTTCGGCAGGGGTTTTTACGAGAGGGCTCCGGCACCCCGGAACGAATGCCGGAAAGCGGGCGCCCCGGCGCCTGCAGCCAAAGCATTTCGCGCCCTGCGGGGTTGCGAAGGGTCGCGCTGACGGCTTCCACTCGCAGTGGAGGCCGTCTTTTTTTATCGGGATGCAGCCGAGGGGCACAAAGGACGACCGCGGAATCACACAGGCCCTCAGAGGGGCATCCGCACTGGCCGGGGCACAGGAAGAAAGCATTCAGCCCGGACACAGGGCGGGCACCGGCCGTAAAGGGACAATCCGGCCGGCGGGAGAGACGCTGCGACCAATAAGACAAATATGTGCCCGGAAAGGAGAAAAACAACCGGAGGGGAGGCGGATGCGATTTTCATTATACCGATTTGTTTTGTAACTTTACGACGTTTTTATCCAACCGCAGACAAATGGCAGAAACATTCAATATCTTCCTGATCGTCATGGCCGTGCTGGCCGCCGGGGTTTACGTCGCCCTGCACTTTTTCGAAGCCGGGTACGGCTATCTGTTCAACCCGAAATACGGCCCCCCGGTACCCAACAAGGTGGGCTGGGTCGTGATGGAGTCGCCCGTGTTCATCGCAATGTGCGTGCTCTGGCTCATGTCCGGGCGGACATGGGAGGCCGGGCCGCTGGCGCTCTTCGTGCTGTTCCAGGCGCACTACCTGCAGCGCGCCTTCATCTTCCCGCTGCTGCTGCGCGGAGAGTCGAAGATGCCGCTGGGGATCGTCGTGATGGGCATGGCGTTCAACACCCTCAACGCGCTGATGCAGGGCGGGTGGATCTTCTACGTCTCGCCCGAAGGCTATTACGCCGACTGGTTCGCAAAGCCCTACATTTACGTCGGGGGGGCCCTGTTCATGGCGGGGATGGCCGTAAACCTCCATTCCGACCATATCATCCGCAACCTGCGCAAGCCGGGCGACACGCGCCACTACATTCCCCGCGGGGGGATGTTCCGATACGTCTCGTCGGCCAACTATTTCGGCGAACTGCTCGAATGGACGGGCTTCGCCGTAGCTTCGTGGTCGTGGGCCGGGGCGGTATTCGCCTGGTGGACGTTCGCCAACCTCGCGCCCCGTGCGGCATCGCTCTACAAGCGTTACGCCCAAGAGTTCGGGAAGGAATTCACGGCGCTGAAACGAAAAAAGATCATACCTTTCATCTATTAACCTACCGGAAAATGTCATCACTGTTCACCCCTTATAAATTAGGCCCCGTGACACTGCGCAACCGCACGGTACGTTCGGCGGCGTTCGAGTCGATGGGGCGTCATTTCGGCCCCACGGAGCAGCTCAAGGAGTACCACGTTTCGGTGGCGCGCGGCGGCGTGGGGATGACCACGCTGGCCTACGCCGCGGTATGCCGCAGCGGGCTGTCGTTCGACAAGCAGTTGTGGCTGCGCCCAGAGATCGTGCCCGGGCTGCGCGGGATAACCGACGCCGTACACCGCGAAGGCGCGGCGGCCGGCATCCAGATCGGGCACTGCGGCAACATGACCCATTTGACGACCGCCGGGCAGATCCCGATCGGCGCGTCGACGGGGTTCAACCTCTATGCCTACACCCCCGTGCGGGGTATGCGCAAGGACGAGATCGCGCAGGTGGCACGGGATTTCGGGAAGGCCGTCCACACCGCGCACGACGCGGGGTTCGACTCGGTGGAGGTACATGCCGGGCACGGCTACCTGATCTCGCAGTTCCTCTCGCCCTACACCAATCACCGGAAGGACGAGTACGGCGGGACTTTGGAAAACAGGATGCGCTTCATGCGGATGTGCCTCACAGAAGTGATGGAGGCCGCGGCGAAAACGGGGACGGCCGTATTGGTGAAGCACAACATGTACGACGGGTTCAAGGGCGGCATCGAGATTCCCGAAAGCATCGCCATAGCCCGCGAGATCGAACGCTTCGGTGTCGACGGCATCGTGCTTTCGGGCGGGTTCGTGTCCAAGGCCCCGATGGCCGTGATGCGGGGGCTGATTCCGATCTACACGATGAGCTACTACTCGCCCCTGTGGCTGCGCTATTTCATCCGCTGGTGCGGGCCCTTCATGATCCGGCAGTTTCCCTTCGAGGAGTGCTATTTCCTGGAAGACGCCAAGAAATTCCGCGCCGAGCTGAAATGCCCGCTGGTATATGTCGGCGGGCTGGTGAGCCGCGAAGGGATCGACAAGGCGCTGGACGCAGGGTTCGAACTGGTGCAGATGGCCCGGGCGCTGGTCAACGACCCGGCGTTCGTAAACAAGCTCCGCGAGGGCGACGCCTCGACACGCAGCGGCTGCGACCACCGCAACTACTGCATCGCGCGGATGTACTCGGTGGACATGAAATGCTGCAAGCATTGCGACGGGCTGCCACGCAGGATACAGGAAGAACTGGCCAAACTGCCGTAAGCATGGAACACATGGAGAAACGTAAACGGAACAGCGAAACGGCCGGGGCCGCGGCACAAGGCGGGACGCCGGCCGGGAGCCGGAAGCACGCAGCCGAGCCGCAAGGCCGCCGGATGGAACGCGGCGCAGTGGCGCCGGGCAGCGCATGGGCGCTGGTGACGGGCGCCGGGTCGGGCATCGGGCGCTGCTACGCCCTGCGGCTGGCAGCGCTGGGCTACCGGCTGGTGATCGCGGGCGACAACCGCGCACCGCTCGAAGCCGTGGCGGAAGAGATACGGAATGCCCGGCCGGCCGGGCGAAAAGCAGCCGCGAAAGAGCCGGAAGCCGCGGAAGGATCGGAAGTTGCCAAAAAATCGAAAGTTGCGGAAGGACTGGGAGTTGCAGCATCCGCAGACGGAAGCGGGGCGCCGGGACGCGAACCGGCGGCGGCGATTGCCGAAGCTACGGGGGAACCCGGGGCTGAAACGGACGGGAACGGGGCGCTCGCAGCCGGTAGTGCGCAGCAAGGCGTCGGCAGCGGAAAGGAGTGCGGCAACAGGGCAACGGCGGCCGTGACGCCCGACGTGCGGGTGATTGCGATAGATCTGGCGCGGGTCGGGGCGGCACAGGAGTTATACGACCGCATGACAGCCGAGGGGATCGTGGTCGACGTGGTGATCAACAACGCCGGGATATTCTCGTTCTGCGACATCCTCGCCACGCCGGCGGAGCGCATCGAGCGCATCATCCTGCTGCACGACCTGACCGTCACGCAGCTATGCCGCCTCTTCGCCGCGGACATGGTACGCCGCGGCGTGCGGGGGCACATCCTCAACATGTCGTCCTACTCGCTGTGGATGCCGTTCCCGGGGCTGGCGCTATACAGCGCCTCGAAAGCCTACATGCGCTCGTTCTCCGTGGCTTTCGCCAAGGAGGTGCGCGAACGGGGCATCCGCGTCACGGCGGTTTGCCCGGCGGGCGTAGCGACAGACCTCTACGGGCTGACGCCCTACTGGCAGCGCATCGGCCGCAAACTGGGCGTGCTCATCACCCCCGACAGTTGTGCGCGCCGAGGGCTGAAGGCGTTGTGGAAAGGCCGCCGCTGCATCGTACCCGACTGGTGGAACCGCGCCTGGATCCCCTTTTGCAAGGTATTGCCGATGTGGGTGCTGCGGCCGGTGCGGCGTTTCACGATGAAGTTCCAAAAATAAGGCGGAACGACGCAGGCAGCCACCGCAGGAAGCGGGCTGTCCTGCCGGGCAGCACACGGCACAGACACGGGCTGCGTCGCCGGGGAGAAGCAGGAAGCAGTACGGCGGAGCCAAACTCCGCGGACGCGGCGCACGGACAAGACATTAGATGACTATGAAAGATATTAAAAATGTAATTTTCGACCTCGGGGGCGTCCTCGTAGACCTCGACATAGAGCGCTGTACAGCGGCATTCAGGGAGCTCGGCATGAACCGGGTCGCCGGACTGATAAACCCCTGCTACCCCGCCGAGATGATCGGACGGCTGGAGCGGGGCGACCTGTCGTTCCACGAGGCATGCGACGCGATGCGGAAGCTCGACGGGCGGTACGATGTCACCGACGCCCAGATCGCAGGGGCATACGGCGCGTTCCTGGCGGGGGTTCCGGTCTGGAAACTGCGCCAGGTGGAACGGCTGCGCGGGGCGGGGATTCGCACCTACGTGTTGTCGAACAACAACCCGGCGTCGATGGAGGTCATCCGCGGCGAATTCACGGCCGACGGGCACACGATGGACGACTATTTCGACAAGGTATACCTCTCCTACGAACTGCGCGAGCTGAAACCCTCGGAGGCGATCTTCCGCAAGGTGATCGCCGACAGCGGCATCGTCCCCGCGCAAACACTCTTCATCGACGACGGGCAGAAGAATGTGGACGCGGCGCAGGCGCTGGGGTTCGCGGTGTACAAGCCCGCACCGGGTGAGGATTTCGGACACCTGTTGGAAGAGATAACCGCAACGAAATAGCAGCGCCGTCCGGAATGCCCGGAGGCAGGGCCGCAACCGGGCAAATACGGAGGCCACAGGGCTCCAGCCGAAAGGCAACGCATACGGATCGCGGCAAAGTCATATCCGGGAAAGCCGCCTGTTTCTGGAAAACAGGGCGGCAAAAAAACCGTCCGGCACAGCAGGTATCGGGACAGGCACCTGCGATACAGGAAAATTCTTTATAAAAAGTAGGTTTTGTTATCTGCATGTCTTGTTCTCCTTAACTTTATGTGCGATAATGTTCAGCAAAAGTATAACATTTTGTAGTGTAAACTACAATGAAAGGAGCCATTCATGGAGCAATATATAAATAATGCACCGTTTGCATTGGTAATCATGTTTTTGATTATAGGTTTTGTGTTCCTGATCAAAGGAGCAGATTTTTTTGTTGAGGGAAGTTCCAGCATTGCAAAGAAGCTGAAAGTTCCTTCAATCATCATCGGTCTAACGATCGTTGCAATGGGAACATCCCTTCCGGAAACTGCAGTCAGTGTGACTGCATCATTGGTGCACAATAATGAACTTGCAGTCAGTAATGTAGTCGGATCTAATATTTTTAATCTGATGTTTGTGATCGGTGTTTGTGCGATAATGACACCGATCATGGTGCAGAAGGATACGATCGTGAGGGATATTCCACTATCTGTTATCTGTGCGCTGCTTCTTCTGGGACTGGGATATCTTGCACTGGGAGATGTACACGGAATGATATTGGGACATTTGGACGGAGCTGTTTTTCTGGGCGCATTTGCGGGATATATTTTCTATATGATCCGAACTGCAATGAAAGCAAGAACCGAAGGGAAAAAAGTCGAGATCGAAGCAGTTGAGGAGCTGGAAGATGGAGAACTGAAACTGTTGTCTTATCCAAAGAGTATTCTCTGCATTGTTGGTGGTGCAGTGGCAATTGCATTTGGTGGGGATATGACAGTTGATGCGGCAAGCAGGATCGCAATAGATCTGGGAATGAGCCAGACACTTGTGGGATTGACGATCGTTTCAATTGGAACGTCACTTCCTGAACTGGTTACTTCTGTGGTTGCGGCACGCAAAAATGAAGTTGATATGGCAGTGGGAAATGCAGTCGGTTCGAATATATTTAATATTCTGATGGTCCTTGGTATTGCATCTGCTATCAGTCCGATGTCGCTGATCAGTGAAAATGTGATCGATATTCTGGTCCTTGTCGGCTTTTCTGTCGTAGTCTGGTTTTTTGCCAGAAGTGACAGGAAGATCACAAGAAACGAGGGTATTGCCATGGTGGCAATGTATCTGATCTACACGGCATATATTATTATGAGATGACTGCCATTCGATATGGTAATTGCAGGCATTTGCAGATAAACTTGAACTCCTGCAGTTTTTGTGTTATGATAGATCAAAATTTGGCTTTTATAAAATTATGCTTATTTTTTACATTATAGTTTGCTTTATATAAAGTTAAGAAGAGAAGAGGAGAAATATTTATGTGTGGAATAGTTGGTTTTACAGGATGCCATCAGGCAGCCCCGATCCTTCTGGATGGCCTTTCTAAGCTGGAATATCGTGGATATGATTCCGCGGGTATTGCGGTTCGTGATGGCGAAGGTGAGACAGAAGTCATCAAGGCGAAAGGACGTCTGAAGGTTTTATCCGAGAAGACAAATGACGGAGAATCTGTTCCGGGTACATGTGGTATCGGACATACCAGATGGGCAACTCACGGCGAACCATCTGAGAACAATGCACACCCACATGTAAGTGATGATGGAAATGTTGTTGCAGTTCATAACGGAATCATTGAGAACTATCAGGAGCTGAAGGATAAACTTCTTCGCAAAGGTTATGCATTTTATTCTGAGACCGATACAGAAGTTGCTGTTAAACTGGTGGATTATTATTACAAGAAATACG
>OLPS01004145.1_pt1 | contig 10418 bp, 7 predicted proteins | sample 1673071 | NCBI WGS metagenome assembly OLPS01 (sample SAMEA3136752, study PRJEB25190) | human gut metagenome | reverse complement strand
AAAAAGATATTTTTTCTTCTTGCTTCAGTGATCCTGTTAGCATGTAGTGAGAATGAACGGATGGTATACGATGAGCATATGCACGATATCTATTATTCCATTGTGACAGATACCCGGGATAGTCTGTATGTTTCCTTGCTGATGCCCTTGTTCGTGACCGACGGCATGGCCACGATGGCTTTGCCGCCTTCCGAACGGGAGGCGCCGTAGATGAAATCCACCTGTCCGCCGACGCCGGAGTAGAAACGCGTACCGAGCGAATCGGCGCATATCTGTCCCGTAAGGTCGATTTGCAGTGCCGAGTTGATGGCCGTCACCTTGGGATTCTGGGCGATGACGAAGGGGTCGTTGGTGTATCCGACGTCTTTCATCAGTACGCCGGGGTTGTTGTCAATGAAGTCATAAACGCGGTGCGAGCCCATCAGGAAGGTGGAGACCATCTTCCCTTTGTCTATCTTCTTGTTGGCACCGTTTATCACGCCCGATTCCACGAGGGGCAGTACGCCGTCGGCGAACATTTCGGTGTGTACGCCGAGGTTCTTGTGGCTGCCCAGCTGCGACAGCACCGCATTGGGGATGGCCCCGATGCCCATCTGGAGGCACGCTCCGTCTTCGATGAGCGCTGCGCAGTTGCGGCCTATGGCGCACTCCAGGTCGTTCGGTTCGGCGAAGTGCTCCTCGATGAGCGGCGTGTCGTCCTCGACGAAGAGGTCTATCTGCGAGGTGTGGATGAACGAATCGCCGAACGACCGCGGGACATGCCGGTTCACGACCGCGATGACCGTGTCGGCGCACTCCACGGCCGCCAGCGTGGCGTCTACCGAGGTGCCGAGGGAGACGTAGCCGTGTCTGTCGGGAGTCGAGACCTGTATCATGGCCACGTTGCACGGCAGGATGCCGTCCCGATAGAGGCGCTGCGTCTCGCTCAGGAAGACCGGTATGTAGTCGGCGAAACCCTGTTGGGTGATGTTCCGGACATTCCCTCCCACGAAGAACGAGTCGAGCTGGAAAATCCCTTCCATTTCGGGGACGGCGTAGAGGGCCTCGCCCTCGGTGTGGAGGTGATGGATATGGACGTGCTGCAACTCCCCGGCCTCGCCCCGTGCCGTCATCGCACGGACGAGTATCTGCGGTACGCTGGCGACGCTGCTCAGGTGGACGTGGTCACCGGATTTGATGACTTTCACCGCCTCTTCGGGTGTCGTGAATCTGATGGGATGGTTCATGGTTGCAATATGTTTTGTTGTATCGGTCGAAGGGGTGCGGAGGCTGCGGCTTTCTGTGCCGCAGAAGGTTTTTTCCGGCTTTTTGTTACGATTTGTAAACTTCGTCAGCCAAAGATAAATATTTTTTTCCTTATGGGTTGCTCCTACATTAGAATTCATTACATTTGCGGATGAATATTGGGCTTATTTACCGGATGCCGGGACATGGTGCTTGAAGCCGTGTTCCGCGTATTGTCACGTATGACGCAAGTTAAGTGAATTTGATATATAAATCAACTACTAATATTTAAAAAACCAGGGAACTTAAGGTACGTGGGCGTACGCTGAAGGTTCCCGTTGCTTTGAAGGCATTATGGAAAACACAAGCATTACGGAGAGGGATGACGTGGTTATCCGGTTCTCCGGGGACTCCGGGGACGGAATGCAGCTGACGGGCACTCTGTTCTCCGACACCGCGGCCCTGCAGGGCAACGGCATTTCGACTTTCCCGGATTATCCTGCCGAAATTCGCGCACCGCAGGGAACTGTGGCCGGTGTATCGGGATTTCAAGTACATTTCGGCGACCATCCGGTACAGACACCGGGTGACTATTGCGACGTGCTGGTGACCATGAATCCGGCCGCCCTGAGGGCTAACGCCTGCTGGCTGAGGAAAGGCGCCACGGTAATCATCGACGGCGATACGCTCGACGAGAAGAGCGTGGCCCGTGCGGGATTCACGACGGGTGACCCGTTCGCCGAGTTGGGAATAGAGGATTACAACATCATCGTCGCCGACATCACGACCATGACCAAAGAGGCCCTCGCGGGGCTCGACCTGGATGTGAAGAGTGTCGTGAAGTGCAAGAACATGTTTGCGCTGGGCATGTGCCTCTTCATGTTCAACAAGCCGCTTGAGCATGCCGTGGAATATATCAACAACAAGTTCGGCAAACGCAATCCGGTCGTTGCCGAGGCGAATGTTCTCGCGCTCAAGGCCGGTCATAACTATGCCCACAATACGCATGCGTTCGCCAATACGTACGACGTGCAGCCTGCCGACCTGCCCAAGGGTCGTTACCGCAGCATCAACGGCAACCAGGCGACGGCATGGGGATTCATCGCCGCTTCCGAAAAGAGCGGCCGGCCGCTCTACTGCGGTTCGTATCCCATCACCCCCGCGACCGTCATTCTCGAAGAACTCGCCAAGCGCAAGGACCTCGGCGTGAAGACCGTACAGTGCGAGGATGAAATCGCCGGCATCTGTACGACGATAGGTGCCTCCTATGCCGGTCATTTCGCCGTTACCACGACCTCCGGTCCCGGCCTTTCGTTGAAGTCCGAGGCCATGGGACTGGCGGTAATGACCGAGCTTCCGATTGTCGTCGTGGACGTACAGCGCGGCGGGCCTTCCACCGGCCTTCCGACCAAGACCGAACAGGGTGACCTGCTGCAGGCGCTCTGGGGCCGCAACGGAGAGTGTCCGATGGTCGTTATTGCATCGAGCACCCCGTCCGACTGTTTCCATTACGCCTTCATGGCCGGTAAGCTCGCCATGGAGCACATGACTCCGGTCGTGCTGCTTTCCGACGGCTTCATCGCCAACGGCAGTCAGCCGTGGAAGATACCATCCATGAAGGATTATCCGGAGATACATCCGCCGGTAATCAGGGAGTTGCCGGAGGGTGAAAAGACTTTCCTGCCTTACAAGCGCGACGGACTGCGGCTGGCTCGCCGTTGGGCATTCCCCGGTACGCCTGGTTTGGAGCACCGCATCGGCGGTCTGGAGAAGGATATCTTGAAGGGGTCTCCGTCGCACAACCCGCAGAATCACCAGCGGATGGTGGAGCTGCGTGCCGAAAAAGTGGCCCGCGTGGCGGACTTCATTCCCGAACAGGAGGTGCTGGGCGACCGGGAAGGCGACCTGCTCGTCGTCGGCTGGGGCGGTACCCGCGGCCATCTCGAATCGGCCGTGAAGGAGATGCGGGCGGCAGGGAAGAAGGTTTCCCTCTGCCACTTCAACTACATCAACCCGCTGCCGCACGGCGTGTACGAAATCTTCTCCGGATTCAGGAAAATCGTGGTATGCGAGCTGAATGAAGGACAGTTCGCCAACTACATGCGCATGTCGTTCCCGCAGTTTGGGTATGAACAGTTCAACAAGGTTCAGGGGCTTCCGTTCACCAAGGAGGAGCTGGTCGATAAGTTTAACGAATTATTGGAAAAGTAGTCATGAGCGAACTCAAATATACGGTTGCGGACTTCAAGAGCGACCAGGAAGTTAAGTGGTGTTCCGGCTGTGGCGACTATGCTGTGCTGAGCGCCATTCAGAAGGCCATGCCGCAGATAGCCGCCAATGCCGATGTGGACCATTCGCGTTTTGCGGTGGTCTCCGGTATCGGCTGTTCGTCGCGTTTCCCCTATTACGTGAGCACATACGGTTTCCACGGCATACACGGCCGTGCCAACGCCATCGCTACGGGTCTCAAGACAGCCAACCCCGACCTGAGCGTTTTCGTGATGACGGGCGACGGCGACTCGCTCGCCATCGGCGGCAACCATTTCATCCACTCCATCCGCCGTAACATCGACCTGAACGTGGTGCTGTTCAATAACGAGATTTACGGTCTCACCAAAGGACAGTACTCGCCGACGTCGAAGCTCGGCAAGATTACCAAGACGTCGCCCTACGGTACGGTGGAGCGTCCGTTCAATCCCGGCGAACTGGTGATAGGCGCCCACGGCACTTTCTTCGCCCGTTCGATAGACGCTGAGGTGAACCTGACCACGGAGTGCATGGTGGCCGCTTCGAAGCACGACGGCCTGTCGGTCATCGAGGTGCTGGTGAACTGCATGATATTCAATAACGGTACCCACAAGGCGTTCGCCGGCGACAAGGAGGTGCGGGCGGAACACACCATCACCCTCCGTCAGGGCGAAAAGATGCTCTTCGGTAAGAACATGGACAAGGGGCTGATGCTCGACAACATGAAGCTGAAGGTGGTGACCGTCGGCGAAAACGGCGTGACGCTCGACGACATCCTCGTGCATGACGCCCACGAGAAGGATACGATGGTGCACGTGATGCTGGCCAGCATGAAGTATCCCGATTTTCCTGTCGCGCTGGGTATCATCCGTGACGTGGCGGAACCCACTTACGAACGCGAAGTGGCCCGGCAGATTGCCGAGGTTCAGGCTACGGCGAAGATTAAGAACGTGGACGACCTGCTGAACAGCGGGGAAACGTGGGAGGTCGAATAGTGTAGTGTATTCGGTCCGTTCGGAAAAGCAAGGTTCCGGGCGGCTTGTGAAATACTGGGCAGGATTTCCTCCTGCCCGCCGCTTTTGGTGTCGGTTCGTTCCATGGCGGGGAAGGCGGTACCACTGCGCAAACATGTGTCGATGCTCGTCCGGTCACCGCATCTGTGCCTCGAGGCTATGGAAGATTTCCCGCATCCGGTCGGCGTCGCCGGAGATGGCGGGGGCGGAGATGGCGAAGGTTCCCCTGTCTATCGGCATGTTGATGCGGGGTGCTGCCAGCACGTTGCCTTCGTAAAGGAAGACGATGTGCCGTCCGACGGCCTTGCGGGTGGCGGCTGTCCATCGCTTCTGCTTTTCCGGTTTGACGGTACCCGTTATCTGATAGATGAACGTACCCTCGCCGGAGGGTAGCGAGTCGAGATGCAGTGCGGCGAAGTCGCTGCATGTAACGATGGAGGGGCCGATGCGTGTATCCGGGCCTTCGCCGGAGGTCGTGTACCAGCCGTCCGGCAGGTTGTGCGGAGTGCATGCCGTCAGGATGAAGAGTGCGGCGGCCAAGGAAAGAATGCGGGTTATGGGGCGGTATTTCATGCAGGACATTCGGGCTGACTGGGGTTTTCGGGACGGGAAACGCTTGCTTGTCGGTCGGAAGAGGGGGAATGGTGGTGGGATTGTGTTCCCGCGGCGCCTGTTCCGATGAGGAGTTCCCGGTAGTCCCTCCATCGGCGCAGGACTGTTGCTTTCGGAACGCCGCATGGCGGTTGTCAGGAAAGTTGCTGCATTTCGATGAGTTTGGCGTAGGTGCCCTTGCGGCTGATGAGTTCTGTGTGCGTTCCTTCCTCGGTGATGCGGCCCTGTTCGATGACGATAATTTTATCCGCGTTGCGTATCGTGCTCAGCCGGTGGGCGATGACGATGGATGTGCGCCCTTCGAGCAGTGTGTTGAGGGCCTCCTGTACGAGTTTTTCGCTCTCGGTGTCGAGGGCGGATGTCGCCTCGTCGAGGATGAGGATTTCGGGGTTTTTGAGAACGGCGCGGGCGATGCTGAGGCGCTGACGCTGCCCGCCGGAGAGTTTCGCGCCGCGGTCGCCGATGTTCGTCTCCAGGCCGTAGGGAGTCTCTGCGATGAACTGTTCGGCGTTGGCGATGCGTGCCGCATCCATGACCTCTTCGCGCGTGGCTTCGGAGTTGCCCAGGCGGATGTTATTCTCGATGGTGTCGTTAAAGAGTACGGTATCCTGCGCCACGATGCCCATCCGCTCGCGCAGGGAGTGCAGGTCGTACTGTCGGATGTCGCGGCCGTCGATGCGGATTTCGCCTGCCGTCACGTCGTAAAAGCGCGGAATGAGGTCTGAAATCGTCGATTTGCCGCCTCCCGAAGGGCCGACGAGCGCGACGGTCTGTCCCTTCTCTACCGTGAAGCTGATACCGCAGATGACCTCCCGCTCCTCGTAGGCGAAGCGGACGTCGCGGAATTCGATGCGTTCGCGGAAGTGGTCGAGCCGTACGGCGTCGGGCGCGTTTCGGACGGAGGTCTCCGTGTCGAGCAGGCGCAGGACGCGGTCGCCGGCGGCGATGCCCTGATTGATGGTGGCGAAAGCATCCGTGAAGGAGCGCATGGGGCGGGTTATCTGGGTGAAGATGGCGAGGTAGGTGAGGAAGCCGCCCGCGTCGAGCTTGCCGCCCGTGACGAGGATGCCGCCGAAGATGAGCAGTCCGGCCGCCGCCGCGATGCCGAGGAACTCGCTCATGGGCGAGGCCAGTTGCTGACGGTAGGCGATGCGCCGCGAGATGTCGGAGAATTTGCGGTTGATGTCGTTGAAGCGGCGGCCGAAAAAGGTTTCCGCGTTGTATCCCTTTATCACTTTCATTCCCGAGAGCGACTCGTCGAGTACCGAAGTCAGTTCGCCGAACGACTCCTGTACCTCCTTGGCCGAACGGCGCAGGCGCTTCACTATCGTCCCGATCAGCAGCGCCACGACGGGCAGGTAGATGACCGAGAAGAGGGAGAGCTGGATGGAGATGGCCAGCATGGCGACCACGTAGAACAGAATGAGGAAGGGATCGCGGAAGACCACTTGCAGCGTGTTGGTGATGCAGAACTGCACGACCTGTACGTCGGAGGTGATGCGGGCCATGATGTCGCCCTTGCGTTCGTTGCTGAAAAAACCGAGGTTCATGCTCAGGACGTGTTCGTATACCCGGTCGCGCAGGCGGCAGAGCGTCCGTACGCGCATGTTCTCGATAATCCGTTGGGCGAGGTAGCGGAAGAGGTTGCTCAGCAGCGAGGCGGCGACGACCACGCAGGCGAGCATTATCAGCACGTCCATGATGTCGTAGTCGCTGCCGAACAGGCGGTAGAGGAGATAGGAGAGCAGGGCGCTGACGTAATCGGTCAGGTGGCGTATGCTGAAGGCGGGCATTTCGGTAACGGCCTGCAGCGCTCCGTCGGGGGAGAACAGCGAATTGACGATGGGCATTATCAGCGTGAAGGTACAGACATTGAAGAATGCGTACAGCAGCGTGCAGAAAAAATAGGGTATGGCGTATTTCTCTATCGGTTTCGCGAAGCCGAGCAGTCTCCAGTATGTCTTCATCTCTTCCTTAATCTCCTGAACGGAGCAAAAGTAGGTAAAAATGGCTAATATATGGTTTTTTTACCTTACTTTTGTTCGGTTGTAGAACGTCGCCAAGACAGTAACGGAGAAGACATGGATATAGTACTCAGTGGCATCAGACCCACCGGACAGCTCCATTTGGGAAACTATTTCGGGGCGCTGCGCAATTTCGTCAGAATGCAGCACGATGCGAAATGCTACTTTTTCATCGCGGATTACCATGCGCTGACTACGCATGACGACCCGACGCGCCTGCACGAGAACGTCAGGACGGTGCTTGCCGAGTACCTCGCCGCGGGCATCGACCCCGACGTGGCTACCGTCTACGTGCAGAGCGACGTGCCGCAGGTGACCGAACTGTCGCTGCTGCTCGGCATGCACGCCTATGTGGGCGAGCTGGAGCGTACGGCCTCTTTCAAGGACAAGGTGCGCAAGAATCCCTCGAACGTCAATGCCGGCCTGCTCACCTATCCCGTGCTGATGGCGGCGGACATTCTCCTCCACCGCGCCACGCATGTGCCCGTGGGCAAGGACCAGGAGCAGCACCTCGAACTGACGCGCGTATTCGCCCGCCGTTTCAACAACATGTACGGCGTGGAGTATTTTCCGGAGAGCCAGCCCTACAATTTCGGGGCTGATTTGGTGAAGATACCGGGGCTGGACGGTACGGGCAAGATGGGCAAGAGCGAAAACAACGGCATCTTCCTGGCCGATTCCGACGAGGCGATACGCAAAAAGGTGATGCGGGCCGTGACCGACTCCGGTCCCACGGAGCCGGATTCTCCCCTGAGCGAGGGTGTCGCCAACATCTTCACCATCATGCAGGCGGTGTCCGCGCCCGATACCGTGGCCTTTTTCAGGGAGCAGTACGCCCGGTGCGAGATACGTTACGGCGACCTGAAGAAGCAGCTCGCCGAGGACATTATCAAGGCCATAGCCCCCATACGGGAGCGGATAGAGGCCATCAAGGGCGATGAGGCGTACCTGCGCAGGGTGGTGTCGGAAGGGGCCGAGAAGGCGCGGGCGAGTGCTTCGCAGACCGTTGCCGACGTGCGTGAAATCATGGGTATCCGCCCGTTCTGATACCTTGCATGCCTTAGCGACGCTGCTCCGGGCAGCGCTTACGGGGTGATATGGAGAGCTCGAAAAAGATACTTAACAGGGCTTACGTCCTGTTGATGAAGATAACGCGGCGCCTGTCGGGACAGCAACTGATGATAGTCCTGGCCATCGTCGTCGGTCTTGTGTCCGGTTTCGCCGCCTATGCGTTCGAATGGCTCCTGCATCTTATCCGCCACTCCCTCGTGAGCTGGATACCCGCCGATACGGCCGGTTATCTCTTTCTCGTCTATCCGGCTGTGGGCATCATCCTCGCTTCGCTGTTCGTGAAGCATATCGTGAAGGACAATATCTCGGAGGGTGTCACCCGCGTGCTGTACGCCATCAGCAAGACGGGGTCGCGTATCCGGGGACACAACTGCTATACCTCGATGGTGGGCGGAGCCGTGACCATCGGATTCGGCGGCTCGGTGGGACCCGAGGCTCCCATCGTACTGACGGGGTCGGCCATCGGCTCCAATATCGCGCAGGTCTTCCGGCTCAATTACCGTGATACGACGCTGCTGCTGGGGTGCGGTGCCGCGGGCGCCCTGGCGGCCATCTTCAAGGCTCCCGTTACGGGGCTCATCTTCGTGCTGGAGGTGCTGATGCTCGACATCTCCATGCGGGCCATCGTACCGCTGCTCATCTCCTCGGTCGTATCGACCACGCTCGTGCTCTTTCTCAAGGGATTCGACCCCATGCTGAACGTAAGCGTGGGGGGAACCTTCAACCTCCAGCACCTCCATATGTACGTCGTGCTCGCCGTGCTGTGCGGGCTCGTGTCGTTCTACTTCCTGACCGTGAACGGCAAGGTGCAGAAATTTTTCGGAAACATGCGCAAGCAGTCCACCCGCTGGATTGTCGGCGGGGTGGCGATAGGGCTGCTCATCTTCCTCTTCCCGCCCCTTTACGGCGAGGGGTACGAATCCTTCATCGACCTCATGCACGGACAGGTGGAGCCGCTTTTCAATAATTCGCTTTTCTATCAGTACCGGGACATTCCGTGGGTGGTGGTGCTCTTCCTGCTGGGGACGCTTTTCCTCAAGGTGGTCGCCATGGCCGTGACGAACGCCGCCGGAGGGGTGGGCGGTTCGTTCGCGCCGTCGCTCTTCACCGGAGCCGTCGGCGGGACGCTCGCCTACATCTGCAATACCTTTTTCGGTATGGAGATGTCGGTGGTCAATTTCTCGCTCGTGGGCATGGCGGGTGTCATGACGGGTGTCATGAAGGCGCCCCTGACGTCGGTGTTCCTTATCGCGGAGCTCTCCAACGGTTACGGGCTCTTCGTTCCGCTGATGCTCGTGGCGTCGCTCTCTTTCGCCATATCCTACTACCTCGAACCCGATTCGATATACACCAAGAAGCTGCGGGCCAAGGGCGAACTCGTCACGCACAACAAGGACCGGGCGGTGATGGTCTTCCTCGACCTCGACAAGCTGATAGAGACGAACTTTTCGCCCGTCAGCAAGGAGGCTACCCTCGGCGACCTCGTACACATCATCTCCTCCTCCAAACGCAACGTCTTCCCGGTGATAAAGGAGGGCGGCGAGTTCGCCGGCATCATCCTGCTCGATGATATACGCACGGACATGTTCGACCAGGCCAAGTACCGGACCCCCGTCTCCAAGTATGTCGTACAGCCCCCGGACATCATCTTCAAGAACGAGATGATATCCGAAGTGGTGGAGAAGTTCGAAGAGTCCAGGGCGTGGAACCTGCCCGTGGTGGACAAGAACAACCGGTACCTCGGTTTCGTCTCCAAGTCGAGCATTCTCGAAGCCTATCGCCAGCAGCTCATCGAAATCACCGAGGAGTGACGTTTCCCTCCTCCCTGCGCGGTGTCGGGTGCTGTGTGACCGTTCTCCGGCAGTTGCCGGGTGTTTTCCGGTCCGGACTCCCTCGCCCGGTTTTGTCTGCGCGTCCTGTTCTCGGGCGCAGAGCCTTCTCCGGGGGTTCGGATTCGCTGCTCGGTCTTTCGTCGTCATCGTTTCCCCGTTTCTCATTCCGGTTTGCCGCCGTTCTTTTTCCGTATGCCCGGACAAAGTCCCGCAGCGCGTCACAATCTCTGTTCCTGTCATAAAGGGAATTGAAAATAATACAATAATATATGTTGTTGTATTATTATTTGAAGTTTCTTATTATTGCATGTTCTCACTTCGCAGAACCGGTCGGACGGACGGCGAGTGAGTGTTGTGCTAACAAGTTAAAAGGAACTAATCGTTATGAGAAAAGA
>OLPS01004142.1_pt1 | contig 10426 bp, 10 predicted proteins | sample 1673071 | NCBI WGS metagenome assembly OLPS01 (sample SAMEA3136752, study PRJEB25190) | human gut metagenome | reverse complement strand
CATAAGTGATAAAACGCAGAATTATAGCAAAGTCACCAAATTGCTAGTTAAGCCATTCTATTTTATCATGGATCAGCTGGCATATATTTGAACAAGAGAAACAATAAAATGAGTACCTTTTCGTACCTTTTGCGTACCTCAAGGCATTAAAAAAGCTAGAATGTGCTTTATATAAGGCACTTCTAGCGTTTATTCTTTATTCGAACTCAATTGTTCCAGGAGGCTTACTAGTAAGGTCATACATTACACGGTTAACCCCACGAACCTCATTGATAATACGAGACATAACTTTATTTAATACTTCATATGGAATCTGAGCAGATTCAGCAGTCATAAAGTCAATTGTATTAACGGCACGTAAAGCGATGGCATAATCATATGTTCTTTCATCACCCATAACACCTACGGAACGCATGTTTGTCAATGCTGCAAAGTATTGACCGATTGAACGATCCAATCCAGCATTTGCGATTTCTTCACGATAGATGGCATCTGCATCTTGTACGATTTTTACTTTTTCTTCAGTAACTTCACCAATAATACGAATTCCTAAACCAGGTCCTGGGAATGGTTGTCTGAATACCAAGTATTCAGGAATACCTAATTCTAAACCAGCTTTACGAACTTCATCCTTGAACAAGTCACGCAATGGTTCAATAATTTCTTTGAAATCTACGTGATCAGGAAGTCCACCAACGTTGTGGTGAGATTTAATTACAGCAGATTCTCCACCTAAACCACTCTCAACAACATCTGGATAAATTGTTCCCTGAACTAAGAAATCAACTTTTCCAATTTTCTTAGCCTCTTCTTCAAATACACGAATGAATTCTTCACCAATGATCTTACGCTTTGCTTCTGGCTCTTCAACACCCTTTAGCTTTTCATAATATCTTTGTTGCGCATTTACACGAATGAAGTTTAATTCATATGGACCTTCTGGACCAAATACAGCTTCTACTTCATCCCCTTCGTTTTTACGAAGTAAACCATGATCAACAAATACACATGTCAATTGGTTACCAATTGCTTTTGATAATAATACAGCTGCAACAGAAGAGTCTACTCCACCACTAAGGGCACATAAAACTTTTCCATCTCCAACCTTTTCACGAATAGCCTTAATTTGTTCTTCAACAAAGTTATCCATTCTCCAATCACCACAGCATCCACAAACACCACGAACAAAGTTATATAACATTTTTGAACCTTCTTGTGTATGTAATACTTCTGGATGGAACTGAATTGCATATAATCCTTTTTCTGCATTTTCACTTGATGCGCAAGGACAGTTATCTGTATGAGACGTAATTTCAAATCCAGGTGCTACCTGTGAAATATAGTCAAAGTGTGACATCCAACAAATTGTTTTTTCAGATACACCCTCAAAGATTTTAGAAGAAGTCTTATCCACAAGAACCTCTGTCTTACCATATTCACGGTGATCCGCTTTTTCTACTTTTCCACCCAATACATGCATCATCAATTGTGCGCCATAGCAAAGACCAAGAACTGGGCTACCCAATTCAAATAATTCCTTTGAATATGTAGGTGAATCTGCCTCATAACAACTATTTGGCCCTCCAGTTAAGATAATTCCTTTTGGATTCATAGCTTTGATTTTTTCTAAATCTGTTTTATATGAATAAATTTCACAATATACATTGCACTCACGAACACGACGTGCAACCAACTGATTATATTGTCCTCCAAAATCAAGAACAATGACTAATTCTTTTTTCATTACGTCCTCCTATTAATTTCTCAACAATATTATAAAGTAGCAACCAATTATTTACAACGCTTTAAATAATCAATTACTTCATTTAAATCCGTACAAGATTCTTGGATATACTCCTTCATTTCGTCATCTGGCGCAATCTGATCTTGAATAAAAATGGAATGCATCTTCGCATTGGCTGCTGCCATAATTCCATGCTTACTATCTTCTAATACTAAACAATTTTCTGGTTCCATTCCTAATCTTTTTGCTGCAGCCAAGAAAACATCTGGAGCAGGCTTTGATTTATATCCCTCTTTAGAAGATACAATCACATTTGGACTTAACACAAAACCTGCATGCGACAAGAACTTTTTAATATCCTGCGGGTGCGAACTTGAAGCCACCGCATAAGGAATCTTATTCTCTTCAATATACTCAATTAGATTCTGTAAACCAACCATATTGGCACTACCAGGCTCTTTAAAATATGTAAAGAAATAATCCGCACGCTCTTTCTGAATTTCTTCCATAACTCTTGTCACACCTGGATACATCATTTCAAACTCTGCAACCTTTCTTGAATCACAACCAATTAAAGGTTCTGGAAAATAGTCTGGACAAGAAACGCCTAATTCTTTAGCCTTCTCTTTAAACTCATCCTTAAACATCGTCTCCGTATTAAACATCAAACCATCCATATCAAAGATAACTGCTTTAATTTGTGGCTTTCTAAAATATTCAATCAAACACTGCGTGCCTAAATCACTCATACCACGATCCATTAGATCCACATATTCTTTGATGACGCGATTTACACCATACAAAGGAAAATTTGCCTCTTGTACTGCAATTTTTAAATCCTTCACAAAATGCTTCACATAAAAACCAGGCGCATAATCATTCTCTAACATCTTCTTACCTTGGAATTCCAATTGTTTAGATCCAGCAGCACCATTACGTAAGAAACGATATACAAAAGATTCATCCACATCTTTACATTTCAAATACGACATGGCCTCACAAATACCTTGTAATGTATTCGCAATCATAATTTGGTTCGCCATCTTGACATGTTGACCACAACCTGCCTTGCCACAATACTCAATTTGTGTTCCAAACGCTTCAAAGATTTCTTTATTTGTTTCAAAATCCTCTTTGTCTGCACCAACCAAAACAGTTAGAGTCCCATTTTTAGCTCCCGTATCTCCACCAGTCACTGGCGCATCCAATACGTGAACGCCCAATTCTTTTCCTTTTGTATACAATTCTTTGGCAAGCTTTGGACTTGAAGTCGTAAAATCAATACAAGTTTTACCAGCATCAATACAACTAAAAATCACATCATATACTTCTTTAACATCACTAGGAAAACCGACCATTGTACAAATGACATCTACATTGGATGTCAAAGACACAATCGATTCTTCTAAAATGGCACCTGCATTTTTAGCTTGTTCTACCCTTTCTGGATGTCTTGCGTACACATGCACTTCATAACCCTTATTCAATAAATGAATAACCATTGGCTGGCCCATAATGCCAGCACCAATCCAACCTATTTTTCTCATTTTACTTTCTTCCTTTCACTAATATTGGAGCGGATTGCACCGCAATAAATTTCACAACTTCAAACATAAACTTAATTTCTTCTGCATTCAATTGACGAATCTCCTTAATTCCAGACAATGCCTGTTTAAATGAAAATTCAGTTAAATCCGCAACCGTATAAATTTCCATACGATCAAATAATTCTCCAATCAAATGACAATAACGCTCTTTTTCTTCCAGTGGACGATTCATTAATAACTTATTTACATATTCCAATAAATCATCACTCTCTTTTGTGAGTGCATCACAATAATTAAAGTCTTTTATATCCACACTCCACATAAGCGTATCATGCTGAACTAGACCAGAACCTTCGGCATCCATGACTTTCGTTTGTTCTCTATGATCTAAAACACGACCCACAATGCTATCCTTAGGAATATAGTTTGTGATCTTAGATACATCCTCATCACCTTGCCAAAAACCATCCGCAAAGCCAGGCCCATCAAAACTTTTCACACCTTCAATATATCCCTGTAGTTTTGGATTTTTTAAATAGGCATACATCGCTAGATTTCCACCCTTTGAATGCCCCGTCAAATACATCTTTGGATAGACTTTTTTCTTTTTTAATCCAAACAAATAACTCGTTTCAGGAATATCCGCAATAGTTTCTTTGACATAATCCTTCGCCAGGATTTGACAAGGAAGATCCTTGCTATAGGTCATCATTAAATTTTCTTTCCAACCCGTAATACTACCATCTGTACCACTAAAAGAAATAACGAAAGATCCATCTGGCAACACAAGTGTTACCACACTAAATTGAATCACATCTTCATCGCTATAGACTTTTTTATAGTTCTTTAACTTTATATTTCCATAACGAATCGTATCTTGCAACGCATCAATCAAATGTGGAAGATTCATTGAAAATGTATACTTACTTTTTAATTCCTCTTCACTATATAAAGAAAGATATTTACAACATGCTTCCTCTAAAGAAACCTCGTCCTTTTCCACAATGCCATCCCAATCCACATAAGATAGATCGGCACATACTAACATATCCACCTCATTAAAGGGACGAATAGAAAAGTCGATATCTCTTCTTAAATGTACATAATTCAATAAGTTTTCCATAATCAACCTCACTACATCGATTTTACAATATACAAAAGGATTAGCCAAATGACTAACCCAATTTTTTCGATAATTTTATATAATGATCTGCATTTGAAAGAATGTCAGAAACCTGAGATTCTGAAATCTTTTTAATGATCTTAGCCGGTACTCCAACCACAACACTCTTTTGTGGAATCACCATATTTTCAGGCACAACACAACCAGCACCAATGATACTATGGCTTCCTATACAAGCTCCATTTAATATAATAGCGCCCATACCAATAAGCACCTCATCCTCAATCGTACAACCATGCACAATGGCTCCATGTCCAATCGTAACGCGATCACCAATTTTTAATGGATAACCATAATCCGTATGCAAAACACACTGATCTTGAATATTGCTTTCTTGCCCAATTTCAATCGTTTCTTCTTCACTACGAATCACGGCGTTATACCAAACACTTGAACCTTCACCAATTGAAACATTACCTAAGATAGTTGCATTACTTGCACAAGAAAAATCCTTTTTAACCTCATCCAGTCTCTTACAAAGCCAAACTACACCATGCCACACATCAAATTTCATACCACAAGAAGGCAATGCACCATACATAGTAAAGCCATGTTTTTTATGAAAGGCAATACTTTCTTCATTCGAATCTGTAATGCATGAAATGATCCAACGCATGTTTAATTTTCTACAATCCGCTTCAAGCTGATCTAACATTTTTGAAGGCAAACCATAATGTTTTCCTTCTTTAAAATAAATAGTAAGTTCTACACAATACTTATACGCTTCCTTCGAAAAAGCAGGGTGCACATAGCCATAGCCAATTAGAACATCATCATTAAGTGCGACATAAAATGGATTTGTCTTAGAAATTTCCATCATATGTTCTTTAAATACATCAAAAGAATCTGGCACAACATCAAAAATCGCAACGCTTGTCTTTACATAATGTACATAGATTGGATATATACTTTCTAAATCTTTTTCTTGAAGTAAACGTAGCTCTTGCATAAAACCTCCTATTGGATTTCTAAACTTGAATCGGCAGTTAAACTTGCATCTGCTCTTCTTCCAGAAAGATAGGCGATGGTTCCTGCAACACCGATCATACTTGCATTGTCTGTACAACAATACATTGGAGGCACGGTAAACTCAACTTCTGGATATTCATTTCTTAATTCTTCTACTTTTTCACGAAGTCTTGAGTTGGCACTTACTCCACCACCTACAACGAAATGGCGAATATCTTTATGATCATCTAATACGGCTCTTACTCGAGAGAAAATTTCATCCAATGCACATTCTTGGAATGAACAAGCTAAATCTGCCATATCAAATGTCTTGCCTTGTCTTTCCATACGTTTCGTAAATTGTATAACACTACTCTTCAATCCAGAAAAACTAAAGTCATAACGGCCCTGCGTTTTCGGCTTTGCCAGTTCGTATACTGGCTTTCCTTCTTTTGCTAATTTATCAATTTTAGGACCACCAGGATATCCAAGGCCCAATACACGAGCCACCTTATCAAAGGCTTCTCCAATCGCATCATCCTGTGTTTCTCCTAAGATTTCAAAACTTGTTTCATCCTTCATATAAACAAGTTCTGTATTTCCACCAGAAACAACTAGAGCCAGTACAGGATATTTCATATCCACAACTAATTCATTGGCATAAATATGCCCTGCCAAATGATGTACTGGAACTAATGGTTTATGGTAGGCAAAAGCCAAAGTCTTGGCAGCTTGTACACCAACGTGTAAACATCCAATTAAGCCTGGACCTTGCGTAACAGCAACCGCATCCACATCTTCCATAGTGATATTGGCATCCTTCAATGCTTTTTCAATACAATACGAAATATTTTCTACATGAATACGACTCGCAACTTCGGGTACGACCCCACCAAATTCTGTATGCACATCAATTTGACTTGCAACCACACTTGATAATACTTCCTTTTTATCTTTGACAACCGCAACGGCTGTTTCATCACAACTACTTTCAATTCCGATAATAATCATATAATCCTCCTACAATGCCAATGTCATCACAATGGCATCTTCTCCATCTGGATAATAACTTTTAGATACATTGACTTGAATAAAGCCCATTTTTTGATACAAATTCAAGGCTGCCTCGTTACTAGCACGAACCTCTAATGTCATATATTCACAAGCCACTTCTCGAGCTCGATCAAACAAATGCATCATCAATTCTTTACCATATCCTCTTTTTCTTAAGTCAGGATCGACTCCAATACGAGCAAGCTGCGCCATTTCAAAGGTTTCCCATAAAAAGGCGTATCCAACAATGGTATCTTCATCTAGTAAAATCCAGCCATGAGAAAAGGGATTCTCATTCAATTCATATAAACAATCTTTTTCTAGCCAAGGCTGTTTAAAACAAGCTTGTTCAAGTTCTAAAACACGAACAAGATCCGTGTCTTTCATTTCTTTAAAAATCATGCTTTATAGGCATCGCTTTCTTTTAAATATTGAGGAACTAAGGCATGTACATTTTCAATTGTACGACTTGGTACCTCCATAAAATTCTTCAAGAAATCACAACTTGCAGCTTCTTGATTCACTAAATATCCATCTCCATATAAAGTTCCAGGATGTTCGTTTAAGAAATCTTCCAATTGATTGACTTCTAAAATTTGTGTTTTTCCAACCACAACCCCCTTTTCTAAGTGTGCTACATACGCTCTTTTACTACGCGCATCCAAAATAACATTGGCACTTTCATCCATGCCCGCAAACAACTGCATTGTACTAATACACTTTAATGTTTTATGCATTTGTGTACAAAATACTTTCGCAATTGTCATCGCAATACGAATGCCTGTATAAGATCCCGGACCATCTGTAATGATCACTTCATCTACGTCTTTATAGTCTAAACCAGTCTTTTCAAACAATTGATTTAATTCCACAAAAATCGTTTCACTTTGTTTCTTGAATGCTTCAATAGATACACCATCAATCAATGTTCCATCTTTATATAAACCTAACACTAATGCTTTATAAGCACTATCCATACATAAACTAATCATGATATGCCTCCACAATACTTTTTGATACAGGACCCGTATATTCTAATGTCACTGTACGATTTTCATCGATACCTTCTTCAAAAGAAATTTTGATATGGTCTTGTGGCAATTGATCTTCAATAAATTCAGACCATTCTACTACAGTAATTCCTTCATCAAAACAATCTTCAAAACCTAAGTCCTGACATTTTCCTTCTAAACGATACGCATCAATATGATGGAAAGGGACTCCACCTTCTTGTTTATAATCCTTTAAGATTGTAAAAGTTGGTGAATTGATCACATTCTTTACACCTAACGCTTTCCCAAAGCTTTTTGTCCAAGTTGTTTTACCTGCACCCAAATCTCCATCTAATGTAATGACTAATTGTTTATTTCTACAAAGATCTGCCATTTTAGTGGCAAATTCCTGTGTTTCTTGTAAACTATGAATTTCTATTTTCATAATGACCTCTTTCTACTGAAATACACTATTCCATCTTATATCTTTTTTCAACTATTTTTTCTTCATCATACGATTTCTATGCACCATGGCCTTGATTTGTTTAATCTGCGCAAGACGATTTCGCACCTTCACTTCAGATCCCTGATCACTTGGTACATAATATTCTTTACCAACTAGAGCATCTGGAAGACATTGCATATCCGTCATGTGATATTCATAATCATGTGAATACTCATATCCTTTACTGTAGCCTAAATCTTTCATTAACTTTGTCGGCGCATTACGAATGTGTAAAGGCACTGGCTGATCTAATGTTTTTAGTGCATCACTTTTCGCATTATTATAAGCCACTTCTAAAGCGTTTGATTTTGGAGCTAAAGCCAAATATACAGCTGCATGCGTTAAGTGCACATTGCATTCTGGAACACCTAAATAGTGACATGCCTGATAGGCTGCCACACAGATTTCTAAGGCTCTAGAATCTGCCATACCAATATCTTCACTAGCCATACGAACGAATCTTCTTGCGATATATAAAGGGTCTTCTCCAGCCTCTAACATACGCGCTAACCAATATACAGCGGCCTGTACATCGGAGTTTCGTACACTTTTATGTAGAGCCGAAATAATATTATAGTGTTCCTCCCCTTTTTTATCATACAATAACGACCTTTTTTGAAGGCACTGCTTCAAAATATCCTGTGAAACATGAATACCATCCAATTCACTTGGACTATTATAAACAACCATCTCTAATGTATTTAAACAAAAGCGGGCATCCCCACCTGAAAATGCGGCAATCGCCTCTATATCTTCATCCGTAATATGTATTTTTAAATTACCTAATCCTTTTGAACTGGAAATAGCACGAATAATCAAATCTTTTAAGTCATCCGTATTTAGACTGTTTAACACAAACACTCTACACCTAGATAAAAGGGCAGAATTAATCTCAAAACTAGGATTTTCTGTTGTAGCACCAATTAAAATAATGCTTCCCTTTTCAACATAGGGTAAAAATGCATCTTGTTGCGCCTTATTAAAACGATGGATTTCATCTACGAATAGTATTGTTTTTTGTCCTAAGGCCCTACGCGTATCGGCCTGTTTCATAACTTCCTTGATTTCTTTAATGCCACTAGTAACAGCTGAGAAATCCACAAAATAACTCTTTGTCTGATGGGCAATAATACGTGCCAATGTCGTTTTTCCAACGCCTGGTGGACCCCAGAAAATCATCGATGTCACTTGATCATGTTCAATCATTTGCCACAAAAGATTTCCCTTGGCAACAAGCTGTTTTTGTCCTACATATTCATCCAATGTTTCCGGACGCATACGATCGGCTAAAGGCCTTGTGTCTTCTTGTATTGAAAATAGAGAATCTTGTTCCATATGTTTCCTCCGTATGTACTTTATTATACACCACACAAAAGAAAAAGTGTTTGACCTTAATCAAACACCATCTTCTTTTTCTCAATTCGTCTTAAAAATACCCATCCCACAACACAAGATAAAACTTCCGTAATCACAAATGCATACCAAATCAAAGATACATCCCTATCATATTGAATGACTAATTTTGAAAATCCCCAGGCCAAAGGTAAAATCAAAATGGCTTGTCTAAGCAAGGATACGATCAAGGATTCCATACCTCCATTCAAAGCTTGATACACACCTTGAAATGCGATATTTACACCCGCAAACACAAAGCTAACGGATATGATTCGAACAGCACTGATGAAATATATTCTGGATTGTCCTGCATTAAATAGTGTCGCAAAAAAGTTTGGGAATAGTTCTGTAATTAGAGTACCCAAGACCATTAATACGATAGTATAGATTAAGCCATACTTGATTCCATCTTTAACACGCTGCTTATTTTGCATACCATACGAAAAGGCAATGATAGGTGTAATCGCATCTCTTAAACCGAATGCCTTGAACCTCTCATCACTGAAGTGACGAGATTCTTGGGAACAGGTTTCTATCGAAACCTTTCTTACCAAGCTATCCCCGCAGTTCCTGCGGTTCTTTTTATTTTTAGCTAATTTGCTAATATGCCTTGCATCAATATATTGATAGATGCATTTACATCTCTGTCATGATTTGAATGGCATTTTGGACATGTCCATTCTCTTACTTTTAAATCTTTTGTTCCTTCATTCTTATATCCGCAACAATGACAGGTCTGACTGCTCGCATAAAACGTATCCACTTTCTTGATTACCTTTCCATACCACTGGGCTTTATATTCTAGCTGCGTTGTAAACTTTGACCAGAATACATCCGATATAGACTGGGCTAGATTGTGGTTTTTAAGCATGTTGTCGACTTTTAAATCTTCAATGCAGATGATGTCATATTCTGTAATGATTCTTGTGGATAACTTGTTGATAAAATCCATTCTTTGATTTGCTATCTTTTCATGAAGTCTTGCGATCTTGATTCTGTTTTTAATCCAGTTGCGGCCGCCCTTTGTTTTTCGTGACTGCTGCTTCTGTAGCTTTTTCA
>OLPS01004138.1_pt1 | contig 10440 bp, 4 predicted proteins | sample 1673071 | NCBI WGS metagenome assembly OLPS01 (sample SAMEA3136752, study PRJEB25190) | human gut metagenome | reverse complement strand
TCGCGACGTTCACCTTGGCAAGGTGACGCTCTACCACTGAGCCACTCCCGCATTTCTTGACTGCTTTGTTATTATAGCACGGGAAATACGGTTTGTCAACTGTTTTTTGAAACTTTTTTCGATATTTTTTTTGAAACTGTTTTAAACAGCATATAAATCAGCACGGTTAAGCCGAAATCGAACGATATGTTAAACAGAAAAAGCTGTTTTGAAATATCAGCCGCACCGTTGCCGATATACGGCATAGGGAACTGAATAAGTCCCATAAGTATCACGAAAATAAACGGAACGGCATATCTGTTTTTCTTTTTCAACATCACAATACCAATCAGTAAAAATACCGCATAACTCGGTATTATAAAGAACAATGTTTTTGGCAAATGCTCACGGATATTTTCCCATAAATCAAAACGATATGAGGACGTATTCGGTGCATAGCCGTATTTTTTCTCAAATGTACCGAGGTTTATTTTGTTTGTAAAAGCATTTTGTGCGGTTGTTTCCATAACAGATACAAGACGCAGGGGGTGAGTGATGTAGAATTTTATAAGTTTTCCGTTACTCATTTTTGAATGAAACTTTTCATTCATAATATCACTTCGCGGCGGATATTTGTATTCCGATTTATCAAGGTATGCGTGCTTACCGCTGTCGGCCGCCATATCTTCGTCAAGTCCCATATCGATTAAATCCTGTTTCGGATTGGGACTGTCTTTTAAAATACCGTAAAACACACTGTTATACTGCGTATCCAAATTAAGCTGACCGCCGTTTATAACGTATCCGCCGACTCCGTGCCAAAGCAAAACGATTGAACACACAATGCACAAAATTCGCTTGTTGCTTTTAAAACCGACATACAATACAGCGCCAATAAGGAACGGTGTAAATACGGCACACTGCAATTTTGAACCGAGTAACAGGCAAGACGAAACAGTGAAAAATATTATTACGATGTTTTTAGCATCGTGTACATTTTCAAACATATACAATCCGAAAAGCACGACAGTTGCAAACGATACAAGCATAACGCTTTGACCGTACAGACTGTTTAAAATCGTCAAATTAATTCCGTTAAAAAATACAACGATAAAAAACAACAGAAAAATACAATGCAAAAACTTATTTTCAATTTTAAATTTGCGTTGTATAAAAAAGCATACTGTTGCATACCACAAAAACATAATAACCGCCAAAATCCGCATATCAAAAGCACCGAACGGCAGACATATAAGCCTTGCTGTTGCGGTAGGGAATATAAACGTCGTAGTCGGCACTAAAAACAGAAGTCTTGGCACATATAACAACAAGTCGACTGACGTAAATTTCATATTAAAAAATCTTACGGCATAGTCGTAAAAAGAGTAGTCGGACGGGAAATCAAGTCCGCACGGACGCATAACTCTTTCAAAATCGCCCTGGTCGGCAACCGAATGGACAGGCGATACAAATACCGCGTATACAAACACAGCAATGACCGATATTATAAATATTATATCGTATGCGGAAAAAATCTTTTTCTTCAAGTAAAATCACTCCAAAATCAGTAATGTAAATTTATTATACAAAATAACGGAAACATTTGCAATAAAAATTGTATGCGCAATCACAAAATCTTGTGCAATTAATGTTGATAAATCTTTTATTTTGTGATAGAATGAATATATATTGAGTTTAGTTTTAATATAAAGGAGTTAAATCATGGAAAACGTAAGAAGAATTTATGTTGAAAAGAAAAACGGATTTGACGTTGAGGCAAAGGGTGTACTTGCCGATCTTAAAGAAAACCTTTCTTTAAAAGGTCTTAAAGACGTCAGAATTATTAACAGATATGATGTTTCGGGCGTAAGCGACGAAGAATATCAAAAGGCGAGAAATCTTATTTTCTCAGAACCTCCTGTTGATAATGCTTATGATGAAGAAATTGAAATCAGTGAGGGCAAAGTGTTTGCGGTTGAATTTTTACCGGGACAGTTTGACCAGAGAGCCGCATCGGCTGAAGAATGTATTTCAATTCTTACGGAAAAGGAACGTCCGACTGTAAGAAGTGCAAAGGTATATGTTCTTATCGGCGATATTTCAGATGAAGAAACAGAGGCTGTTAAAAATTACGTTATAAACCCTGTTGAGGCAAGAGAGGCGAGCCTTGAAAAGCCGACTTCGCTTGTTATGGAAACAGTTGTTCCCGATGACGTTGCGACAGTTGACGGCTTTACCGAAATGGACGAGAGCAAAATGGAAGAATTTCTTTCAAAGATGGGCTTTGCAATGGATATGGACGACCTTGCATTCTGTCAGAAGTATTTTAAGGATACGGAAAAGCGTAATCCTACAATTACAGAACTTCGTATGATTGATACATATTGGTCTGACCACTGCCGTCATACTACGTTTTCCACTAAGATAAATGATGTTAAGATAAATAACGGCAAATATGCCGATGTCATTAAGGCTGCATATGATGAATATAAAGCTGCAAAAGCTGATTTGTATGCACCTGACAGAGATACTTGCCTTATGAATATGGCAACAATCATAGTTAAGCAGCTTAAAAAGCAAGGTCTTTTAAAAGAAATTGATGAATCGGAAGAAATCAATGCTTGTTCAATCGTTGTTGATGTTGACGTAAACGGCAAGGACGAGCCATGGCTAATTATGTTTAAAAACGAAACTCATAACCACCCGACAGAAATCGAGCCTTTCGGCGGTGCTGCGACTTGTCTTGGCGGTGCTATTCGTGACCCGCTTTCAGGAAGAAGTTATGTATATCAGGCTATGCGTGTAACAGGCAGCGGTGACCCGAGAGTATCACTAAAGGATACACACGCCGGAAAGCTTATGCAGAGAAAGATTACAACAGGTGCGTCGGCAGGTTACAGCTCATACGGTAACCAAATCGGTCTTGCAACAGGACAGGTTCAGGAAATATATGATGAAGGCTACGTTGCAAAGAGAATGGAAATCGGTGCGGTTATAGGTGCGGCACCTAAGAAGAACGTTATTCGTGAAGTGCCGTCAAAGGGCGACGTTATAATTCTTCTCGGAGGAAGAACAGGTCGTGACGGTATCGGCGGTGCAACAGGTTCTTCAAAGGCGCATAACGAAGAAAGCGTTGTTACTTGCGGAAGTGAAGTACAAAAGGGTAATCCGCCTGTTGAAAGAAAAATTCAAAGACTTTTCAGAGATGAAAAGGTTACTACACTTATAAAGAGATGTAACGACTTCGGTGCGGGCGGTGTATCGGTTGCTATCGGTGAGCTTGCGGACGGACTTGTTATTGACCTTGACAAAGTTCCTAAAAAGTATGAGGGACTTGACGGAACCGAACTTGCAATCAGCGAATCACAGGAAAGAATGGCTGTTGTTGTAAGAGCGGAGGACTCAGATAAGTTTATAGAATATTCAAATAACGAAAATCTTGAGGCAACAAAGGTTGCATATGTCACAGACGAAAACAGACTTGTTATGAACTGGAGAGGTAAGACAATCTGCGATATTTCAAGAGATTTTCTTAACACAAACGGTGCAACAAAGAATACGGATATTGAAGTTGTACTTCCTGATACTGAAAACAGTTTCTTTAAGCAAGAAGTTGTTACTGACGTAAAGGCAAAGTGGCTTGAAACACTTTCAGACTTAAACGTATGCTCACAAAAGGGACTATGCGAAAAGTTTGACTCAACAATCGGTGCAAACAGTGTACTTATGCCGTTCGGCGGTAAGTATCAGCTTACTCCGTCAGACGGTATGGCAGCAAAAGTTCCTGTACTTGACGGTGAAACAAATACGGCAACCGTTATGACATTCGGCTATAATCCGAAACTTTCAAGCTGGAGCCAATATCACGGTTCAACATATGCAATCGTTGAATCTGTTTCAAAAGCGGTTGCGTTGGGTGCTGATTATAAGAAGATTTATCTTACATTCCAAGAGTACTTTGAAAGACTTGGAACCGATCCTAAGCGTTGGGGCAAGCCTTTTGCTTCATTGCTTGGCGCATATAAGACACAGCTTGCATTAGGTATTGCGGCAATCGGCGGTAAGGACTCAATGAGCGGTTCGTTCAACGACCTTGACGTACCTCCGACACTTACATCATTCGCCGTTGCACCTGTCAAGGCTGATAAGGTTATTTCACAGGAAATCAAGAAAGCAGGCTCAAAGCTTGTTATGTTCACAGTTAAACGTGACGAAAACGATTTACCTAAGTTTGACGAATTGAAGAAAATGTATGACACAGTTCATCAGCTTATTCTTGACGGCAAAGTATTGTCGGCAAGCGTTGTTAAGGGATTCGGTCTTGTTGAAACTGTTTCAAAAATGTCATTCGGTAATATGATCGGTGTTGAATTTGACAAGAACCTTACAAATGATATGCTATTCTATGCACCGCTTGGCTCAATCGTACTTGAAGTTGAAGAAGAAATTGACGGTGCCGTAACAGTCGGTACAACAGGCTCTGACGCATTTACAGTAGGCGGAGTAAATATTCCGCTTAGCGAGGCGGCTGAAGTATGGAAAAAACCGCTTGAAAAGGTATTCCCTACAAAAGCAGGTCACTTTACAAGTGAGCCGGAAACATTCAGCTATGATAAGAGAAATATAACTGTTGCAACAGAAAAATTTGCAAAACCGAGAGTATTTATTCCTGTATTCCCGGGTACAAACTGCGAATACGATACTGCAAGAGCATTTGAAAACGCAGGTGCTGTGGCAGATGTATTTGTTGTAAGAAACCTTACGGGTGACGACGTTGTTTACTCAATGAAAGAAATGCAAAAGAGAATAAACAATTCTCAAATCGTAATGATTCCGGGCGGTTTCTCAGGCGGTGACGAACCTGAGGGCAGCGGTAAATTTATCGCAACCGCATTCAGAAATCCGCTTGTTAAAGATGCGGTTATGAATATGCTTAAAAACCGTGACGGTCTAATGCTTGGTATCTGTAACGGTTTCCAGGCGCTTATAAAGCTTGGTCTTGTACCTTACGGAGAAATTCGTGACCTTGACAGTAATTCACCGACACTTACATTTAACACAATCGGCAGACACGTTTCTTGTATGGCAAGAACAAGAATTGCGTCAAACAAGTCACCATGGCTTGCAAATGTAAATACAGGCGATGTTCATACAATCGCACTTTCACACGGTGAAGGTAGATTTATCGCGTCGGAAGAACAGGTTAAGGAACTTGCGGCAAACGGACAGATTGCAACTCAATATGTAAACCTTGAAGATAAGGCAACATATGATATTGACTGGAATCCAAACGGTTCGGTATATGCTATTGAGGGTATAACAAGTCCTGACGGCAGAGTGCTTGGTAAAATGGGACACAGCGAACGTATCGGTAAGAACGTATCGTTTAACGTTCCGGGTAACAAAGACCAAAAGCTATTTGAGGCAGGCGTTAAATATTTTAAATAATACAAAAAGGCTGTCGGCAAATGTCGGCAGCCTGTTTTATCACGAGGAGAAAGATGTTATATGAAACCGAAAATTGGTGTTGTGTTTCCAAAGATAACGGATAAAGATATAGCCGATTTGGAAATAGAAAAAATAAGAGTTTCAAAAAACAGAAGAAAAATAGGTATTTTGCTTGGCTCTGACACGTCCGCTTATCAGCAGGCGAAGGTCGAAAGTGAAGTGAAAAAGGCTTGTAATCTTACAGAAGTAATCGTTAGGGTTGATAACAGAATTAAACAGCAAGACAAAAATGTAATGATTTACGAAGTCGAACCCGGTCAAGAGGGCACTATGCAGTCTGCATCATCAGGACCGAAAATCAAAGGTAAAGCAAATGTTTCGGATATGCTTTACGGCAGACCGATTAATGACGATATTATATCAATTCATTCGATTAACGATAATTCAGGCAGAGTTGTATTTTCGGGTAAGGTATTTTTTGTTGAGGACAGAGATATTAAATCTAAAAAAACAGGCAAGGAATTTCACCTAATAACAATGGATATTACCGATAACGAGGACTCAATATCGGCGAAAATGTTCGTTACAAAAACAGAAGATGACGAGCCGTTTAACAAGCTTTTTTCAAAATTGAAAAAGGGAGTCAAGGGCGGCGGTATATATATCGTTGCACGCGGTAAGGCACAGTTTGACCAATATGCAGGTGAAACGATTGTGATGATTAACGACATTGCGGAAATTGAAAAACCGCCTGTTCGTATGGATGAGGCATCGGAAAAACGTGTGGAACTTCACTTGCATACACAGATGTCGGCGATGGACGCGGTTTCCTCCGTAAACGACCTTATCAACAGAGCGATTTATTGGGGACATAAAGCGATTGCCGTTACCGACCACGGAGTTGTGCAGTCGTTCCCGGATGCAATGAAAGCGTCTAACTTTAATGAAAAAATTAAAATTCTTTACGGCGTTGAGGGATATTTGATTGACGACAGCAAGAAGATTGTCTATAATGCGGAAAATCAGAATATCGACTCACCGTTTGTTGTGTTCGATATAGAAACAACAGGACTTCACAACGACAAAAACAATATCACCGAAATCGGTGCGGTAAAGGTTGTAAACGGTCAGATTGTCGATAAGTGGTCTACGTTCGTTAATCCGTGTCAGCCGATACCCGAAAATATTGTGGAACTTACAGGTATTACGGACAGTATGGTGGCTGACGCACCGAAAATCGAAGAAATACTCGGTGAGTTTTTTGAGTTTTGTAAGGATTGCATACTTGTTGCACATAACGCGGCGTTCGATATTGGATTTATAAAAAAGGCGGCAGAACGTCATAATTTTGAATTTAATTTTTGCTACCTTGATACGCTTATGCTTGCAAGATGTATGTATCCCGAACTTCCGAATTTTAAACTTGATACGCTTACAAAACATCTTCACGTTATTCTTGAAAATCATCACCGTGCCGTGGATGACGCAAAGGCTACGGCTGATGTTTTTGTTAAGATGATAGAAAAACTTCGCGAAGAAGATAAGACGGAGCTTAAAACTTTCAATGATATTTTTGATTTAAGAAGTGCGTCAAAGAAAAATAAAGCGTATCACATTATCATACTTGCAAAAAATCAAATCGGTTTAAGACATATTTATGAAATGATTTCGGAATCGCATTTGAAATATTTCTTCAGAACACCGAGAATACCGCGAAGTTTGCTTGAAGAAAAACGCGAGGGACTTATACTCGGTTCGGCTTGTGAGGCAGGCGAACTTTTCAGAGCGATGATAGACGGTGACAGTGACGAGGAATTAAAGGAAATAGTTGATTTTTACGACTATCTTGAAATTCAGCCGATAGGCAATAATGCGTATATGAAAACCGATCCGAAACACCCTATGGTAAATACGGACGAAGATTTGCAAAATTTAAACAGACGTATTGTTGCACTTGGCGAAAAGTATAATAAACCCGTTGTCGCAACGTGTGACGTGCATTTTATGGATATGGAGGGCGCGGATTACAGAAAAATCCTTATGAATTACAAAGGATTTTCGGACGCTGACAATCAAGCACCGCTGTATTTCAGAACAACGGAAGAAATGCTTAAAGAATTTGAGTATTTGGGCAAGGAAAAGGCGTATGAGGTTGTTGTAAAAAACACAAACCTTGTAGCCGATATGATAGAGGACGTCAGACCGATTCCAGCGAAAAAATGTCCTCCTGTAATTGAGGGTGCGAAAGAGGGTATCATAAACGACTCGACAACGAGAGCAAAGGAAATATACGGAGACCCACTTCCGGAAATCGTGCAGAAACGTCTTGATAAGGAACTTCATTCGATTACGACTTACGGTTTTTCGGTTATGTACAGAATTGCACAGGAGCTTGTACGTCATTCGCTTGCAGACGGATATTTGGTTGGCTCACGTGGTTCTGTCGGCTCGTCGCTTGTTGCGTATTTGTCGGATATAACGGAGGTTAATTCACTTCAAGGTCACTATATTTGCCCAAATTGTAAAAACGTAGAGTTTATTGAGTCTGAAATCGGTTTGTCGGGGTGTGACTTGCCCGATAAGGTGTGTCCGAAATGCGGAACGAAGTACAGAAAAGACGGCCACGATATTCCGTTTGAAACATTCCTTGGATTTAAGGGCGATAAAGAGCCTGATATTGACCTTAACTTTTCGGGCGTGTATCAGCCGGTAATCCATAAATACACCGAAACATTCTTCGGCAAGGGTAAGGTTTTTAAAGCCGGAACAATCGGTACTGTCGCGGAAAAAACCGCATTCGGTTATGTAAAGAAGTATTGCGAGGAGAGAAATCTTGTAATGCGTAATGCGGAGATGAAACGACTTGCAAAAGGCTGTGAGGGGGTAAAACGTACGTCGGGACAGCACCCCGGCGGAATTATCGTTGTACCGTTTGAAAATGATATACATGAATTTTGCCCTGTTCAGCACCCTGCGGACGATCCTAATTCGGATATTATTACGACTCACTTCGATTACCATAAAATCGACCAAAACCTTTTAAAACTTGACGAGCTTGGACACGATGATCCGACGGTTATAAGAATGCTTGAGGATATAACGGGACTGCACGCACGGGATATTCCGATAGGTGACCCCGAAACAATGAGTTTGTTTACGTCAAATAAAGCGTTGAAATTACTTCCGGGTAAGGATATAGGTACAAATTTGGGTACATACGGAATACCTGAGTTCGGTACAAAGTTTGTACGTCAAATGCTTGAAGATACAAAGCCGACAACATTCTCTGAACTTGTAAGAATTTCGGGACTTTCGCACGGTACGGACGTGTGGCTCGGCAATGCACAGGAATTAATCAGAGAGGGCAAGTGTGACCTGTCGCACTCAATATGTGCCCGTGACGATATTATGATTTATCTCATTTCGTGCGGTGTTGAAGAAGAACATTCGTTCAAGATAATGGAAATGGTGCGTAAAGGTAAAGGCCTGACGCCTGAATATGAACAGGAAATGCGTGATAATAATGTGCCTGATTGGTATATTGAATCGTGTAAAAAAATCAAGTATATGTTCCCTAAGGCACACGCTGCCGCTTACGTTATGTCGGCATTCCGAATTGCGTATTTTAAAGTACATTATCCAGAAGCATTTTATATCGCATATTATACGGTGCGTGCGGACGATTTTGATGCGTCGGTAATGGCGAGGGGAGAAGAACGCGTTCGTGAAGAAATGCGTTCAATCAACGCAAAGAAAAAGGACGGAACTGTTACTCCGAAAGAAGAAAACCTTATACCGATACTTGAAATTTGTATTGAAATGTACGCAAGAGGAATTAATTTCGTGCCTGTCGATTTGTACGAATCACACGCGACCGATTTCAGACAGGTTGAGGGCGGTATTCTTCCTCCGCTTTCCGCACTTCCGGGACTTAGCGAAAACGACGCGATAAGCATTACGGAAGAAAGAAAGAACGGCGAATTTAGAAACGTCGAAGATTTAAGGCTTCGTACCGGTATTGGTAAGAACCCGCTTAATATCCTTGAAGAAAACGGCTGTTTCGATGATTTGCCCGATACCGACCAAGTGTCGTTGTTTGACTGATGATATAAGACCTTAGCAATATGTTAAGGTCTTTTTTGTTTAAAAAACAGTACAATTAACATATAATCTTGAAAATTTTGTCTTTTTATGATATTATAAAAGAAATATTTAACAATTAATAAACTTTTTGCAACTTTTTCGAGGTGTTGAAAAGTATTAATAGTGAAAGGGAAAATAGGAGGGACATAAAATGAAAAAGATTATACCGATAATATTGTCATTGACGGTGGTAATGTCAGGGTGTACGACGTTAGCAGAGGAAAAAATAAAAGTTACGTTAGACGGTCAAGCAATGGATTTTGACGTTGCACCGATAATACAGAACGACCGTGTTCTTGTACCGATGCGTGCGATATTTGAAGAACTTCATTGCAGTGTTGATTATACCGATATTGACGGCAGGCAAATTATAACTGCGAAAAATGACGGCAACACAATCAGTTTGGAAATCGGCAGTAATGAAATGACGGTTAATGACGAAAAAGTAAGGCTTGACACAGCACCAGTAATTATAGACGACCGCACACTTGTGCCGCTTCGTGCAGTGTCGGAGGCGCTTGACTGTAATGTGGATTGGGATGGGGACACTAAAACCGTTGCAATAATCATCATTTTATTTCTGTACATAATCCATCCTCATATTCCAAAATCATCAATATATATTAATTATACCATTACAGCTTGATTTATACAAGAACGTGTATGACAAATTGCGATTGCTATGCTGTCAACCGTATCATCAAGCTTAGGTAAATCTTCACAATCAAGTGCGAGCTTTACCATTTGTTCAACTTCTTTTTTATCTGCACGTCCGTATCCTGTCAAAACCTGTTTTACCTCCATAGGGGTATATTCAAAAATCTCTGTATTATATTTTTCAAGGACAGTTAAAATAACACCTCTTGCATG
>OLPS01004119.1_pt1 | contig 10495 bp, 10 predicted proteins | sample 1673071 | NCBI WGS metagenome assembly OLPS01 (sample SAMEA3136752, study PRJEB25190) | human gut metagenome | reverse complement strand
AGGTGAAAAGGTCAAGCCGCGCAAACCCGCATGAAATCAGGCTTTTCTCTGGTTGCCCATATTATTTCACACTCCCCATGGATCGTCACCACCACTCTCTTTCCCAGCAGTTTCGGCAGCCAGGCGAAGAAGGCAGGACCTTCTGCGTGAATATGAACCACGTCGTATCTTCCAAAAGCACTGCAAAGTGCCGCAAATCCGGAGGAACTCACTGCCGCCAGACCCTTTGCGTCGATGGTAGGGACCGTTTTCTGACGGACACCCTTATACTCCACCGCTTGGTCATACTCTGCACCGCTCACATGATGGCCGCCACGGTTGAAGCAGGTCACTTCATATCCGTCTCGTGCCATTCGAGTACAAAGCTCTTTGACGACGATCTCTACGCCGCCCTCTCTCGATAATCGCTTCTGTCCGAACATTGCAACTGCAAGTTTTTTGTCCATACTGTTTCCTCACAACCCCCACACATGATTGGCTCTACAGTCAACCACTCGAAGCATCTATCCCAGATAACACAAATAGCGGATAGGTTCTTACACCTGTCCGCTGCTCGTTACCTTACCACCTCAGCCCCGTGTTCTGTTCTGAGGTAAGACAATATAAACTTCGGGTCATAGAGCCATTTACTTTACAGCAATCTTCCTTCAGTTGACTGCAGTGTATCATGATGCTATGTTTCCTATCTTCTTATTGTTTGCAACAGGCACCCGATCACATCAACTCCATCTGGACAACCTGCCGCCTGAATGTCCTTTCGTATCTGGAGCTCACTCTCCGAACCCCAGCAGGCACACCTTGAAGGTCTTAAAGATGATCTTCCAGTCCACCCAGAAGCTGCGCTCCTTAACATATTTCACGTCCAGGTCCATCCACTCCTCAAAAGAGAGCTCATTCCGATGGGGTGCGATCTGCCAATAGCAGCTGAGGCCCGGCGTCACATACAGACGCTGCCAATCATACTGGGTATATTGCTCCACCTCACGGGGAAGTGCCGGGCGAGGACCCACGATGCTCATATCGCCCTTCAGGATGTTCCACAGCTGCGGCAGCTCATCGATGCTGGTCTTGCGGATAAACTTGCCCACACGAGTGATCCGAGGGTCTTCCTTGATCTTGAACACCGGGCCATCCATCTCATTCTGGTCCAGCAGATCATCCAGTTTCGCCTCCGCATTCGCACACATCGAACGGAACTTGTAGAACTTAAAAGGCTTGCCGTTGCGGCCGATACGGATCTGGCTGAAGATCGGTCCTGCCGAGGGGTCATCGATCATAATGGCAATAGCAGTGATCAGCATCACAGGAGACAGCACCACCAGGGCAAGCAGGGACAGGATCACATCCTGGGTCCGACGACCGATCCAGTACCACTTATGATTTTTCAGATTTTCTTTTCGGTTGATTTTCAACGGTTTTGCACACTTAACTGCTTCCATTTTTCTATCCTCTTGCTTCCACGATCTCATGGTGCAACTATGCACCTTTATGCTTTTGGCTTACTCTTATAACAGTCATTTTCAGACATCCAACTGTTTTATCAGGCACCTGCCATCGTCACTTAATAAGCAATCCTCCTATTCCAGCTTGCGATACCTTCGTCGTTATCCACTTCCAGGCAAATAAAAACCCTGGACGACAGATTCGCCCAGGGTCATTTCAAATGCAATGCGGCCACGCTGTTTCAGCAGGTTTCATCTTCCTATGTCATTCAGAGGTCTGGTGGGGCAGCTTTCCTGTGCTGCTCAGGCCGCAAGCCAGCCCTCCCAAATCAAAACCAGGAAGTTATTGTACCATCGCTTTCTATCAGGCGGTTTCTTGCTTGTTATGTACAATCGCAGAGACCGTCGGGTTATCCCCAGCCGCAACTCCGGGGGCACCTTTCATCCCTGTGGGAAAAGATGCCATGACGCCTTGGATCTTTTTCTCATCACGACCACCATTCTACCATAAAACCCATTATGTTACAAGATTTTTGCGGTAGGTTTCTAGCTCGGACGCCTCCAAAAAAAGGGTCTGCAAAATAAGATTTTTTCTACATTGTATCCAAGATTCTCCAACATCGTCTTTCCACCTGCAAAAAATCAGCCTCTTCCCTCCCTGCTGTAAAGGACACCTGTCTATTTTTGACCTGTGCTGGGGAGATTTTACAACTCCCCCTTCCTACTATATTGGACGCCTATTTCAGATTTTTAACCACCCCCCGGGGTCCGTAGAGGGGAAAAAACTTTCTCCACCCCGTATAGGAATTGTTGTCCTCTCTCCTCCGCCGGGAGCTTGGTAACGATCACAGGCGGTCCCTATTCCATCGGGCAAGGAAACAGGCAATCAAGGCACCACCTCCCCAGAGCCCCACAAGATTTTCCACAGCCCCTCTTATAAGCACCAGCAATTGGACACATAATCCGTTATCCTATTGTCAGACCCCAGGTTCCATGGCAGGCCGGAGGTCCTGTTTCACAAAGTAAAGAAAGCCAGCGGTAGCGTTCCACACGATCGTAAGGCGAAGGACCAGGTGTATTCCAACGTCAGACCAGGCCCTCTGCCCAGTAGGAAAATTTCCAGGAAAAAAGCTGCATCAAAAGCAGATAGTGCACCGCCAGTGTCCCACTCTAGCAGGGCTCTCTTGGGTATGTACTGGTTGGTACAGGGTCAGGGTTGTCGTGTATTGCGACTTCCTTTATATATGACTAAAAGGCAGCTTGGCGCATTTTTTGCTATTTATATATATACTTTATACCAAATTTTGCGCCACCAACTATAGTCACTGTTTCATCAACGTCCAGAAAGTTTTATTGCGATTCTCATTTCTCTTATTCTCTCTATCACTTACAATCTTAACACCATAACATGGAAGAAATTTATTCAAACCCATCTGACCCGGCTCTCTCCCTTGATATCTTTCAATATAGCCAAAACTCATAATTTTTTCTGTCATTTCCTCTGGATCCATCGGTTGATTGAGGTGTGCATAGAGCCAATCTTCCAAATCCTTGAACCGATACGCTTTGATGGGTTGGTGTAGGTTAAACATCGCATACTTCATAAAAGACTCAGGATAATTCGTTGAGCTCATAATGTCATCAAGCATTTCGATATCGTGCTCTACCTGTTGAAGCCCCAGCGGATTGATATGGTATCCTGTGACTACATTGTGTTCCAAAATTTTGCTCTTATCGATTTTCTTCTGAATCGCCTCCGGATTGTCACTATGCAGGTATTTATCAAATTCTTCTTCCCCCGCCATGTACGCCTGCGCTGGCAAATACTTGTTCAATAGCATGCTGCGAAACTTTTTCAACCCACTGTTTGTGCCCCAGTACCAGTCAAGACTATAATCCCTGAAATAAACAGTACAGGTGTCATCTGCATCCAGGGAGCGCTTGCGTCCAAGTGACTGAGCTATTTCCAGAGGATTCCATTGGTCGATAAAAATATGCTTCACACCCCGATCTTTCAGCCCGATTCCCACACCCATAGCCTTTGTCGTGAACAGAATATCCTTTAGCTGCTGACCATCCTTTATGCAGACCGACAAATCGCTGTACTTTTTCCGATATCTTTCGTTGAAAGGTGAACAATAATAGGCGGCTGTGTCGCCAAATATTGTTTCCATTTCAGCCAGATCATCACCAAGCTCCACGAACACGATCGCTTTTTCACCCACTGGAAGGCGTTTCAAAATTGTCACCAGATTGTGTCGGGCATAGAAATAGGCGGCTTTGACGTACTCATAGTGTTGTGGCAACCTATAGATCCGTTCAAGCTGCGTTGGACCGCCTTTTTCTTCCAGAAGTTTCCAAGTATCCCGCCCGGTCGCACTCATATAAATCACGGTATGATTTTTCTCTGCCTGTAGGAGGGTATCAAATGAATAGTGTGTATTGATGTTGAAGGCTGAGAACTCGGACCAGTAGTGGCATTCATCCGCAATGATAATTCGATGTCTGTCCAATAGCTTCTGAAGGCTTCTATGATCGGATGCGTCTCCTTTACAGAGCTGCTCAAGTTTCTGGTAGGTTATAACGGTTAAGACCTCTTCATACAGATCCCATTCCTCTTCCGAAGCATCGCCGAACACTGTCAAGTATTCTTCCCTGCGTCGGTTTTCCAGATCTTCATGCAAAAGCGTCAATGGGCAAAGCATAAGGATCCGGTTGTCACAATTTCCCTCCAAAAATTGATCAACCGCCCATCCAGCCATCTTCCGGATAACGAATTCGCTCTTGCCTCGTCCGGTCCCCATATCCAAAATGACTCTTCCATTTCCCCAATGCTGGAACGCATCACCGATCAGCTCCGAGGCATACGCCCACCGTTCCTCCGCCGCCGGGACGTCCTCTCCTATCTGTCCCAATGGCACAATTGCTTCCGGGGGCACCACCTCCACCTCTGGCACACCCTGTACGGTTTCATTTCCCGCCTTTTCCTGTGCTGTCAAGGCTCCTACCACATCCGGCATGTTCCCCTCTACAGTGTCTTGGAGATCGTCCGGTGGGCCATCCGGCACAGTATCTGCTTCCCTCCCTGGCACATTTCCCTCTGTGGCGTCCGGGACATCGTCCGGCATCGTGTCTGCAGCTCTTTCTGGTGCACCGTTGCTCGGCACAGCCTCCAACATACCGCCCATTGAGGTGTCCAACACATCAGCTCGCACAACGTCCTGTGGAGCGTCCGTCAAGTCCTCCCATACCGTGTCCTGTGGGGTGTCTGGCACCCTCTCCGGTCTCATAGTACAGGGGATATCCCCGGCGGCTTGCTCCGTGGCGTGGCTGGCCGCCCTCTGTGCCTCCTGCTCCGCCCGCTTCTCCTCTGGGGTCATCCTATTCCAGCACAGAAATCTGTCTACCTCCTCTAAGGACTCCTGCACGGTCATCGTCTTTGGGTCCTTGGAGGGGTGAAATTCCGGCTCGTCCCCCTGGGGCACCATCAGATGATCAAAGACACCTCCAGGCGTCATTGGTTTCTCTATAGCTGTCTTCATTGCGTCTGGTCCTCCTATAATAATAAGGCGCACAGCCCAGCCATCTTGCCAGACCGTGCGCCGGTTTGTATGCGCTTGCCCAGAAAAAATCTCTGTTCAAACGCCTTGTTCTGTGATATTATAGGAATGAGAATGAACATCACACATCATTCCCGTTCCTATAGCCGCTTTACCTGTTGCGACCAGGTAAGGCGGTTTTTGTTTTACTGTTGCACATGGGCCCCTGCCTCGAGTGCTGCCGCCGCTTCTGCAAACGTCTGCATGGCACTGCTGTAGCCGATTTGGAACGAGTGCTCGGCAACGGATGCGACCAGCCTTTCCAGAATTTCAGATAGGGTCTCGTTCTGTGCTTCGCTCAGATACGGTCGAACAAGCGTATCCAGCTGATGAAAGCTTGCCTCCACAGCACTTTTGAACTTCTCTTCGTTCTGCTTGATCTCGTCAGTTGTCTGAAATACATCCTTTAAAAAGCTCATTTTGATCTCCTTTTTCATATCTATAATCGTATTTTTTAGCTCTTTCCCGGCGGGGTACGGAGCAACCTTTAGGTTCCACATATTATGCAGCACCTCCCGGGGCGTTGTTGACCTTCTGTGCCTCGAATCACGTCTCTGGCACCTCATTGTCCTTGTGCCCTTCAAGTTCAGCATTCATCTCAGGGCTCAGCGTTCTGGTAAACTCCAAGTATGCCTGGATCCCCAGCTCTACAGCGTATTGTTCTGCTTGGGCCACCAGCTTTGCCGACAACCGTGCGATCCTGTTCTTGTCCGCCTCATCAACCGGAAGGTCCCCCAGAGCCCTCTCCAGCGCATCTGCGGCCTTGACCAGCGGCTCACACAGCTCATGCGTCTCACGAGGGATGATCAAATAGCCTTCATCCCCCAGCGATACGCTCAAAATGTCCACTCTACAGGTCTTGTTAGCGTTCAAATGCGTTTGCGGCTTCCCTGAGTTCCGCCGACTCTCTGAGGTTCACCAGATCATTCAGGTTCACATAGATGTCCTCCTCATCGTCAAACAGGTTCTCTTCCACGTTATTTTCAACCATTTTATAGCTCCTTTTCATTAAATATCGTTTTCGAATGCAGGCTTATTTCCGGTGCGATGCTCGCCTTAGTCATAATTCGAGACCCTCTGGTACACCTCCTCGACAGTCTCCTCCGTCACGCATCTGATCAGCAGCTCCGGCTCTCCCACCTCATTCAGGGTAGGCTTGATCCGAAGCGTTGTGCCGTCGTCCAGATTGATCAGCACCCCCTTGCACATGGGCGCATGGTAAAAACAGGGCCAGATGCACATCTCCGTGTCGGTCGTTTTTCCAGCCAGCATGATGTTGAGCACCGTCTCTGCGGACTGCTCCTCTTCACGGCTCTCGGGTAGAAAATTTCCATCATTAAAGTAAAGTTCTGGCATACACTCCCTCCTATTTATGCACAATTGTTTCCGCTCTTCAGCGCCAGGTCCAGAGCCTTGTCTGCAGGGCTGATAGACTCCAGCAGCTCTTGGACCTCACTCTTCAGCCGCCGAAGTTCGCCGCACAGCTGCTCCCACTCCGTCAGCTTCTCGCCTGCGACCCCCTCTCGGAGCCCACGCCGCACAGCTTCTGCTAACGCCTCCTCCAGCCTGGTGTGGTAGGCACAGACATCGTACTCCAGCTTGCCGTCGCCTTTCACATGAGCTTTTTTCAACATATAGCACACACTGCTTGCGTCCAGATAGTAGTTGTCGAAGATCTTTAGCATAAAATGCCTCCCTTATTTTTTACCATTGTTTTTTCAGGCGATACACGGCCCAGGCCCTACGAGCTATCCATCCTGTAATCCCTCCTTTATTGAATTTTGAGACGGTCTAGCCGCCTGCCCCCAGTGACCCAGAAATCAGTCCAGCCAATCACCTATCAGGTCTATGGGATTTCAAGCTGTTTCCAACACCACATACTTTCTCCTCCTTTCTGCCCCCATACAACGGCCTTTTCCTTGCAAAGTACCACAGCCTTGCAAGGTTGCAGTGTGCGTTTATGTTCTTTGCATCGCTGTTTTTATCCAACTTTGCAATCTTGCAACCGTTATGCCACCGCAGCACCCTGTTCAAGGCCCGTAACCCAGCAGCAGCCACCCTCTAACGTCTTTTGCCGAATGTTTTTGACAATCCCCACACGGCTCAGATCACTGCGAGCATGGTTATAGGTGCTGTCACTGCATCCAGTTTCCTCCTGAATCAGCCTTTGCAGTTCCTTGCTGACCATGCACTTGTCCGGGGCGGAATTCAGCATGGCCAGGATCCTGCTCTGAACACCTGCATACTTCGGAGCCGCCCGATCCGGCTTTTCCCGGCAAAAATCCTCATCCTTCCAATCCGAGGTCGAGTCAAATTTTGCCCTTGCCGTCTCAACCCCCTTGACCGTCACCGTCTCCGTGGTAAAAAGGATCGTGTCTGCTGGGGCATCATAGCTGCTCTTCTCGTGAGAGACATAGATCTTGTTGCTGTTCTTTGCATGACCCATGATCAGCACATTGCGGGCAGTATCCCAAAGCTCGCCCGAGCCATTGAGGCGTTTGCGCCCACACACACCTGGATTTTTGTTGGTATGGGTCACCAGCAGGATCGCAAACCCGTGCTGCTGCGCCTGCATCCGCAACAGCTGAAGCAAATTCCGGATCTGCTGACGATTGTTTAGATTGACAGAATCTGGTAAAAATGCCTGAAACGGGTCGATGACCAGCAACAGTGGGTCCCCTGCGGCGATCCAATTCATCAGGTCCGGGTCCCCAAGCTGCGGCATCTTATGCATCTCCTCGTAGTATGTATCGGGAGCGATCACAGCAACCTTGTTCAGATCCGCCCCTGCGGCATCCATCCGTGGGCACAGCACCGTGTCGATAGGGTCCTCACCTGCCAAGATCACAATGTTGCCCGTCCCTTCAGATGCCTGGGGGAAAAACTCTGTGGGCTCGCCCGTCGTCAGCGACTTTGCAATCTGCGCCACGAACTGCCCCTTGCCTACGCCTCCATCACCGCAAAGCAGCGTGATCTCGCCACGGTGCAGGAACCCGGAGGCCAGCTTCTCGCATTTTTTAGGTGTCACGTTGCTCAGCCGCCGGAGCACTCCTCCGTCCTGGGCCAGCATATCCAGCACACGCCCCTCTCCCATGGCAGGGGCCGTGGGCTCTGCAACGGGTGCAGTATCCTGTACCACCCCCTCGTCAGCCACCTGTGCCTTCAGGGGCAACTGCAGCAGATTCGTATTGAAAATGTCATTTTTTTCCATGTTCACATTCCTCCTTGTCCAAATAAATTTTTGACGATGTTCAGTTTTCAAGGTGCTCCACCCCGCTTTCACAGGGCAGCCGCCTGCTCCGCCGTTCAGGGTCAGCTTGCGGGTCGCCTCGGTCACCGCTCCCGCACACAGGGCACGCTTGTCGGGATGTCGAGCTCGTCCGGGGCTTGCCGGCTGTGCTCTCCTCCGTGGGTGCACAAGCATATCACACCTCGAAGGATTTGTCCAGTGGTTTTTTGAAAAAACTTCACCAGACTGGCTACGAGGCACTTCTGGCTCGTTTTCCAGATTTTTGCCGTAAAGCTCTACGCCATCTGTAAAAATTCATTGTAGAGGCTTGTAGGCGTGTTTACGGACGCATAGATACCATACCACAGGTTTATTATAACTGTCAAGAGCCGTTTGCTCCCTTCTGCCACCCACACAATCAGCCTATCTAAATACTAGTTATGTAATTTTGTTGGTTTGTTTCGCCCCCGTAATCCGTTGCATATCATATCAAGACACTAGGTATTTGGTTTTATCGTCACGTTTCATTTCAGCAGCCCATTCTTATGCATATTAACACACTTGTTATGTAGTATTATTGAGATCAACTCCGCCATAGTGCCTACCCCAGTTTCCGTATGCTACTGTTGTCAAAGCTCTCGATTTCCACTCCTGCACTTTCCTCAGTCATTTGAATCTATCCTGTTAAATCCAAAATGTTGCTTTTCGTATTAGGATTCCTGAATCCTAAATCAGCAAAAAATCACGAAGTTTTGCGCTCATTCCTTGTCTAAGTCATTCACCTTACCTTATTATAAATAGATGAGTACATTATTATATAATATATATGCGTTCCACAGATTTTCTTTGGTACGAACATTTTCTTCGCATCATCGTCTATTTTATTCATTATTTCTCAAGTCATCATGTTTCTATTTGTAAACAGATATTGACTCCGTTCAGCACTTCTTTATATTTTCGTTTTTTCATTGTGTATACGTCATTTGACGTCAATTGCATTTTCTGCTTTCTGTTGTTTTCTCTTACATAATCGAATTAACAATGTTTAAACAAAAAAGCAGCCCCACCACCCGGCGGAACTGCTCCTATTCACACGATCTTCTATTCTTTTACAGGTTCATCAAGGGGCTGGTCTGGGTGCCCCGGTCCACAATGTCCTTATCCTTGATGCCCAACAGATACCGCTGGGTGATCATGATATTGACGTGCCCCATCAGGCGAGAGACACTGTACAGGTCCAGGCCATTCTTCAGCTGCATCTGAGCGAAGGTATGGCGGCAGGTGTGGGGGCTGACCCGTACCGAGGATGAGACTCCCACTTCCTCTGCAGCGTGCTTCAGCATCCGAGCAACTGCCTCATCCGTGAGGGGCTTGCCTGTTTTGCTGAGGAAAAGGTTTCTGTGGCAGGTAGGGCATTCTTTCCGGTAGCCATCCCGGAGCGCACAGTATTTGATGAGCTGCTTGGACAATGCCGGAGATTTCGGTACCACACGCTCCTTGCCGCCCTTGCCATGCTTCACCAGAATGTAATCCGGTTTGATGTCCTCGGGCTCCATCAGGATCATCTCGTTACAGCGCATCCCTGTGTCAAACAGCAGCATGATGATGGTCTTGTTCCGCACCTCCAGAAAGTCCTTGCCGTCGTAGAACTGGATCATCCGCTTCATTTCTGCTGCGGTAAAGGTATCAATGATGGTCCGGGGCTGCCGCAGAGGCTTTACCTTTTTGGCCGGGTTATCTCGCTCCTCCAAATAGCCCTCCTCCACCAGATAATTGAACCAGGTGCGCCAGACCTTCAGCAGATCGTTGATGTACCGGGGCGTATTGCCTGCATCCTGCTTTTCCTTCATCAGGTCCCGAAGGTGCCGCGGGCGTACATCCTCCAGTTCCGTGATCTGCTTCCGCTCCAGAAATTCCAGCAAGAACCGGGTAGATGCCCGATAATTCCGCAGAGACCCCTTTGCCAGGTGGCGGCATTCACAGTCATACAAAAATTCGTCCCGAAGCTCTTTCAAACACATAAAAAACACCCTTCCTTTTGCGGCGGACCACAAAAAGAAGGGCGAAAAATTCCTAGATATGGTTGTCGTACCTAGTCAGGCTTGTTCGTAGTTGAGCAAGACAAACTATGGCAGACAAATCAAGCAATTTTTAACGGCAGAACGTCATTAGCAGTTCTCAGCGAAGTACTTAATGGTACGAACCATCTGAGAAGTGTAAGAGTT
>OLPS01004109.1_pt1 | contig 10509 bp, 10 predicted proteins | sample 1673071 | NCBI WGS metagenome assembly OLPS01 (sample SAMEA3136752, study PRJEB25190) | human gut metagenome | reverse complement strand
AGAGGGCGTTTTCTATCGCTCCGGAAAAATCCTTTGCGAACTCACTCAGCTCGCCGACGGGTGAAAATTTGCGCAGAACAACGCTGCCGTCGCCGGCGGTGTATATCTCCAGCGGATCTCCTTCGCGTATGCGCAGAGTTCGCCGTATCTCCTTCGGTACGACTACGCGCCCCAAATCGTCTTATTGTGTCAACCAGGTTCCAAAAAAAATTTTACTCACGCACAAAAGCACGCAATATCAATATGTTCCGGTCTTTTAGCATATGTACTATGCGAAAATTACCTGCTAACCCATTGTGTCATTTTAGGACCAAAATCGACATGATTCGGCAGGAGAAAAGCCAGCCGGCAGACTGGCTTTTTATACTTTCGCAAAGAGGTCATCGAATTTCCAGATAATCTCAATGTTCTCTCTGTCAACCACATTCACCCGTTCAATGGCATCATACATAACTTCTTTTAGGGCTTCATCGTCTAAAGCGCTTGCCTGCTCCGCAATAGCCATCGTTTTATCCGTCTGACCTTCGGCACTTACCCAAAGCTCGTATTCTGATTCCGTTTGCTGAATCTGCTCTTTTAATTCAGCATGGCGTTTTTCGCGTTCTGATCGGAGGGCAATAAAATCTTCTTTCGTAATACGCCCCTCGCGATAGTCCATATAACTCTGTATCTTCTGCGTATCGCCGGCCTCCAGCTCCGCCGATAGGACTTTCAGCTTTTGCATGAGCTGCGTTCCCTTTGAAACTGTTTCCTGCTGCCGAGCTTTCGTCTCTATTTTCATAATAGAAATCTGTGCCTTCAACGTTTCAAAGATGACATCCTCTATGTCCTTTCTGTCCCACCGAACCTGCTGGCAGGCAGTTTCATTTTCCGACCAGTAAGAGGTCACACAGTAAAAGTGGAAATCCAGCCCAACGGTCTTTCCCAACTTGTGTCCGCAATGCGCACAATAAAACGGAAAACTTTCTGTTTTGCTCTTTTTCCTCTTAAAAGCCGGGTTCCGTCTGAGGGCTGCCTGCGCCGCGTCAAATTCTTCCTGGGTAACAATAGGCTCATGGGTGTTTTCATTGATGATCCATTCTTCACGCGACGTCCTGCGCTGAACCTTATCCCGGATAAATCGGCTTTCACGGGTGTTATTTACCATACAGCCCGTGTATTTCATATTGCCGAGCATTTCAAGGATTCTTTGATGGGTCCAGCGAGGCTTTCGGGGCTGCTTTGTGTCCTGACATTTACGGGTAATATTTTTATATTCCAGAGGGGTAGGAATACCCTCGGCATTAAGCTCTCTGGCAATCTGGCTTGTTGCTTTACCGGCAATTATATCCATAAATACCCTGCGAACAATCGGCGCAGTTTCAGGATCAATCACCATTTTGTGTTTTTGATTTGGCAACACCTTATAGCCATATAAACAGCACGATACATAGCCTCCGTTTTTCTGCTTTACCCTCATTCCAGACTTTACCTTTTTTGACAGGTCTTTGCTGTAATAGTCATATATCAAATTACGAAAAGCCACATCCATACCCGCCGTATTCCCTAAGTAGTTGTCGCTGTCATAGTGATCGTTTACCGACACCATTCTAACGCCAAGAAACGGGAAAATATGCTCCAGGTAATTACCGACTTCCAGATAATCACGTCCAAAACGCGAAAGGTCCTTCACAATAACGCAGCCGATTTTCCCCTCACGGATCAGAGCAATCATTCTCTGAAAATCCGGTCTTTCAAAATTGGTTCCCGAAAAACCGTCGTCGCAAAACTCCATCTGCTCAAATGCTGTCAGGGAAGGGGTGGAGGCTATATGACGCTGAATAATCTGCCGCTGTGCAACAATACTGTTGCTCTGATCCTTTGCCATGTTGGTTCTTTTATCCACATCTTCCTGCGACAAACGCAGATAAATCCCGATACATTTCTTCATGTCATGCAACCTCCTTCCTTAGTGTTTCTACCTTATCCATGATTGCCTTAAATTCATCCATATAATTAAACTTGATGTCAAGAGAGCTGTCCTCGTTCATTTTCATGGAAAGAATCATTGCGTCAACCATTTCTGCGGTGATTTCCTGAGCATCATAATATTTTTTAGCAAGTGCAGCCCATTTCTTTTCTCCCCTTATGTGTTCTGCATTTTGATTCAGTGTTGCCTCCAATTCACCCAACTGTTTTTCTAACTGAGTAATTTCTTTCAGAAGGACCTCACGGGTCTGCGCATAATCTTCCTGAGACAAAAGCCCTTCTCTTAAGTCACGGTACATACCGCTGAAAAGAGCTTTTTTGTGTTCTATCTTTGCCCTGAGAGACTTACATTCATCTATGTGGCCGGATTGCCGGTTCATGGCCTTTTTAACTGAAAGAAGCTGATGAAGGACCTCCTGCATATCCAAAAAAACTTCAAGCTGTTTTTTTATTGCCGTCAAAACTACATCGTCCAAATCAGCCTTTCGCATTTTTTTCGCATTGCACGCTCTGGTTCCATGCTCGGCATAGGTCGGACACTTAAAGGTGAAGTACACCTTGTCTTTCTTTGTGCTGAAAGAACGGACAAGTTTCATTACGGAGCCACAGTCTGCACAGGTAAACTTTTTTCCATAGATATTCACAGCTTTTGGCAAATGGTCGTATTTTCCGCTATTCGCCTTTGCCTTTGCAGACGCCGCAGCGTTGATCTGCTGTACTTTATCAAACAAATCCTGTTCGATGATTGCCTCATGGGTATGTTCGACAATGATCCAGTCCGTTTCATCAGTACGTGTGTACGGAACACCTGCATACAGGCATTGCGTTCCTTTTCGCTGCGCCAAATGTCCCAGATAAACCATATCGTTTAGAATTTCTGTAACCATGTGCTTATTCCAGAGAATCGTCCGCGGCTTCTGGTTATTGTTGGTAACAATTCCCCTGTTCGCCTTATACTGGCCGGGTGATGGAATCCCCATATCATTCAGTTTCTTATTGATTCCCATATAGCTCATGCCTTCGCTGCGCCATTGAAAAATCAGTTGAACAATAGGGGCCGTTTCAGGATTCACAATCAGTTGATTTTTATTGTCCGGGGATTTCAGATACCCATATTTTTCCCACTTCCCAATATAATCTCCATTCTCCATCTTGCTTTTCAAAGCAGAAGATACTTTGCGGGAAATGTCTTTCGCATAGTAATCATTGATAATATTGGAAAGCGACACAGACAATGCTCCATTCGCTTCAACCGTTTCCGTGTCGAAATTGTCATTTACCGCAATAAAACGAATCCCCAAAAAAGGACAGATTTTTTCGAGAAAGTCTCCAGTCTCAATATAGTTTCGGCCAAGTCTTGAAAGGTCTCTTACAACAATACAGTTAATGGTACCGGTCTTGACATCTTCCATAAGCCGCTGCCATTCCGGTCTGTCAAAGTTCGTACCAGTAAAACCGTTATCTATATAAACGCCTACTTTATGCAGATAAGGACGACCGGAGATATAATCTTCCAATAAAGCAATCTGGTTCTCAATAGAATCAGACTGATCCAGATTGTCCTCACGAGAGAGTCGGGTATATATCGCTGCCTTATATATCTCTGACGGAACCTCATGCTGAACAGCTTTTACCTCGGCCTGCTGCCGCCGTTTTGCAGGTCTTGCCATTTAACCCACCTCCTTTACTAAGGAAACAATCTTCTTTGCGCTTTCCTTTTCCTGAAATTCGTTAAGGAAATCTATAATGGCCTGGAATTGGTCTGCATTGTTTAGGGTAACGCATACTTCTTTATTCAAAGAAATTTCAATGCGTTCCACAAAACTGACAACGACCCTTCGATTCAATTCCTGGATATTTTCATACTGCCGGAACTGTGCCAGCCAGCTTTGCTGTTCTGTAAGACCTGCGTTTACCTGATTTCGGCTGCTCTGCAAACGGGAAATCGTTTCTTTTGCCTCGGCAATTTTCTTATCAAATTCTGCCTTGAAAATCTGATATTCTTCCAAAGTGATAAATTCGCTTTTGAAGTCATCATATACTGAGGCTTTCATCTTCATGTTGTATTCAATAAGTTCTTCCTGCCGGCTGATTCTGCTTTGAATTCGCTCCAGCTCACGCCTTTCCCATGAAATACCATTCAGTTCTTTTAAAGCCAGTTCCAAATCCAACGCGAGCGATACCTGCGATTGGATCAGAGCCAGCACTACATCGTATATGGCCTGCTCGGTAATCCGGTGCGGATTACAGACAGTTTTATCCTGCTTATTTGCCGTACAAATGAAATACACATACTCTTTACCGTTAGACCTCGTTTTTTTACGTGTCATGGAGCTTTTGCAATCCTGACAGAAAACCTTGCCCGAAAACAAATGCACCGCACTGTCACCAGAAGGGCTCCTGCTGTCCTCAAGCATAAGTTTTTGCACAAGCTCAAAGGTAGCCGCCGGTATAATCGCCTCGTGAGCATTTTCTGTACGGCTCCATTCGGATTCATCCTTTTGTGTCCGGCTTTTCACTTTATAGTTAGGGGTAGATGATTTGCCTTGTACCAACGTACCCATATACATCTCATTTTTAAGAATACGGTAAATTGCCACCGCACTCCATTGTGTCTGTACCTGGCGTCTAAATCCTGTCTTATACTTAGAGCCGGAAAGACGCTTATATTCAAATGGCGAAGGTACTCCGTTCTGATTCAGTTTATCCGCAATTTGTTCGGGACTGAACCCATCCAACTTCATCCGAAAAATATTCTGAATAACCGGAGCAACCGCACGGTCAATCACAAGCTGATTTTTATTTTCTTCTGAACGCTGATAACCGTAAACCACATGCGTTCCTACAAATTCACCGTTCCGCCTTTTAATGTCCAAATTAGAACGGACTTTAATGGATATGTCTCTGCTGTAAGAATCATTGATTAGATTTTTGAACGGGATAATGATTTCATTTCCCGCCTCATGTGCCATAGCGGAATCGTAATTATCATTGATTGCTATGAACCGGATATTTAGGGCAGGAAAAATCTTCTCAATATATCTGCCCATCCCAATATACTCACGCCCGAAACGGCTGAGGTCCTTCACGATAATACAGTTGATCTTATTCTCTTTAACCTGTCCCATCATTTTCTGAAATTCAGGGCGGTCAAAATTTGTGCCGGTATAACCATCGTCACAAAATTCTTGTACTGAAACTATTTCAGGATGTTTCTTCAGGTATTCCATAATCAACTTACGCTGATTTGCAATACTGTTACTTTCCTTTTTATCACCAGAAACAGAAAAGTCGCCATCTTCCTTTGATAACCTTAGGTAGATGGCGGCATGATACTTCTTATCTAATATTTTTTGCATAATTCGCCACTCCCGTTGTTTATTGTAAAGCAACCGGAGTTTCGCTGATTTTGTCCACACTTATTATAACATGAACACCAGCGAAAGTCCACGCTGTCATTAAGAAAAATAGCGCCAATTTCTTCCAGAACTTATCTCACATGGAGGCAATCATATTAAGGAAATTGTCGGTTATCGTGTTTTGTGTATTGGCAAACGCTACCCGTACAACAGTGTCTCCAACCTTGAATTGATACGGATTTTTAATTTGCTCAACAAAAGATTTGATTCTTTCTTCTGTCGGGAGTGAACGATCAATTTTTACATCCCGAATATCTACAAGCTGTTCGGGGGAAATAGGCTGCTTCATTTCATTACTTGTCACTTTCAATCACCACCTTCACCTTCAATTCTTTCCAATAATTACCTCGTTTATTCGTAAAAACATAAACCGGGCCTGCGTACAATTACGCAGGTCCGGCCTATTGTATCTGATTTCGATTTTGTTTGCCGTATTTGCCTCGCCCCCCGGCAGCTCTGAATATACAAAGCGGGGTTACTATAGGCTGCGGTTAGCTTCACCGCATCATAGCCCCGCATATGCCGCCGCTTTGCCAAAGCAAGCGTACACCGCAGGGACTTCCCTTCAAGTCTGTGAGGGATTGTGAAAAAGTACCATTATGATCTGTGCTGTCATCGCGCCCGGTCTGCCACAGCCAGGTCAATGAGTTGCGTTGATCGCTCGGACAACCTGATTCATCACCTCCCTGGCTGCCTGTCTTTGCGCCGCCCCATTTGCCGCTCGAAACACAGAATGACGTACCTATAGCAACGTATATTCAGTTGTCAAAGAGCAGCGAGGGTACGGCAGTTATGACATTTCACAGTTTGGGATGGGCCAGAGCATTGCTGTCTGGCCGCACCCATCGGACTTGTCCGCCGAATATGTCCCTCTATTATTCATTTCATTTTTGGGGCAAAAAGGGGTGGGGTTACAGCAAATTTTTATCAAAATATTTTTTTAGCTGCCGCAGTCCACGCTTAATACTGTCCCGTACAGAGGTGATTTCGCAGCCTTCCGCCCTGGCAATCGCAGCATTGTTCATGCCGAGAAAATAGCGTGCATAAATCCGCTGCCGCTGTTTTTCTGATAAGGTGGCAAGCCCTTTGTAAAGAGTTTCCGTCATGCGGCGCTGTTCCAAAATTTCCAAAGGAGAGGGCTGTACAATCAATACATCCCGCTCAACATTGGCATCAAAGTCCAGAGAAAAATATGCTTTGTGCCGATATGTACGCAAAATATAAGCCGCCTCGTTCAGCTTATACTCATGGAGCAGGTCAGCCACTTCATCCGGTACCTCCACAGTAATGTCTGTTGTATAAAACGGGTAATAATCCCGCAGATTGATTTCCTTCATAGATAGTCCTCCAATTTCGATCTTTAGGTTGGTTTCTGGCAAAATCGAAATCAGAGGTGGAGAGCGACAGCGAATACATCCAGAGGAAGGCTTGTCCTTCACCCTATATAGCAAAAAACGCGGCTGCCGAAAGACAGACGCGTACTCATGCTGTTTGCTGGTTTTTCTTATAGAAAAAAGACAGGAAATGCCATATCCTGTCGAATGGAAAAGCCCCGTAATCCAGCGCAGGATTACGGGGCTTGATATTCCATATAACCGGTCTTGTCGAGGCCGGCGGTTTGACTTCGGCTGCAATTCCTTTCCTCCTTCTGCAAAGGAGGAAAAGGGTAGTTCTTTCTAACCTCCTTCAATTTGGAGGAAATTATATCGGGAAATTTCCCATTATTTTTCCAGAAGTGTTATAGTTCTATCAAAATCGAGCGCAAATTTCACTTATTAAAGAGTGCTTTCGACAGCTAATTCCATTATGTGAGGAAAGGCGTACACAAGAAAAGCACAGCGGCGAATTTCATCGCAACTGTGCTTTCTTAGGAACAATCAAATTTGTACCCAATCCCGTAGACGCTTTTTACATAGTCCGGCAGATCAGGAGCAACCTTTAACTTCTTTCGCAGGTTACTCACGTGGTTATTGACCGCTTTACGAGAATAGTAAGTATAATCCTCATTCCATACCAAATCCATAAGCATCTCGTAGGTAAATACCCGTTTGGGATTCAAGATAAGCAGAGAGAAGATTTCAAATTCCTTGACAGTTAGCTCAATCACCTGTCCGCGGACCGTTACAAGCCTCTGCTCTAAGCAGAAATACAAATCACCCTCTCGAACTTCTGTTAAAGGTTGGCTGACCTTCTTGGGGATTGAGTATTTGCCTCGAAAGATGGGGAGATATAGGTTATCGGCCGAATTGAGACTGCCGGTTTCATTCTCAAGGACATACTGTGTTAGCTCCTTTTTTTGATCTACAGTAAGCAGGGCAAACAATTTTTCTCCTATCTGTTTGCCGGATTCAGCCAAATTAAGCACAACTAATTTCCCATATCACCACCACCTAACGATTGTTAAATATTTCAATTATTTTTCAAAAACTATGTCTGCGATTTTTGGGGGCAGTTTCATCATATCCTGCATGGGAACAAACCCAAATTTTGTATATAGCCGCTTTCCTGATTCGGAGGTTTCTAAATAAATTTTAGAAATGCCGCGTTTTATTGCTTGTTCTACAAGCCATTTTATGATTGCTTCGCCTACACCCTGTTTTCTAAATTGTGGCTTGGTATAGATGTTCATTAAATAGGCGCATTTCCCGGTTGGATTATCCGGCGAGGGCATCTCCCGATAAAAGCAGATGCCTCCGCAGCCAACAATTTTATCCTCTGTATAGGCAAAACAAGCGATATGTTCATTCTGTGCCAGTGCCTTTTGATAATAAACACGGTTTTCCTGCTCCACCTGTGTTTTTGCTTAGCGGGATTGAGAATACTTCGTGCAAGACCTCCATGCGCCATTCCATTAGCAATTCTATCTCATCAAGTGTTGCCTTTCGTATCACAATTTCCATTAAAAATTCCCCGCTTTCATCACAACAGGTATTTTTGTCATATCCAGCTTACCCTTTGTATTCAGCGGGATTAACGGCATTTTGACAAGGAACCTGTATTACTCCTTATAAAGAAAAATTGATAAATCCGCTCGTCCGCATCACAGTATAAAAAAGGAAACCGACCTTTTGGGTCGGTTCGCTTCTACCTCATCATTTTTCAGCAAATCGGAGTTGCCCTCCGATACTTGCTACAGCATATGGTGGGATAAAAACTCCTTGACCCTTTCTGAGTGCGGATTCGTAAAAAGTTCTTGCGGCGGGGCATCCTCCTCGATAACACCTTTGTCGAGGAACAGCACGCGTGTAGAGATAGTACGCACAAAGGTCATCTCATGGGAAACGACAATCATTGTTGTTCCTCTTTGTGCCAGGGACTTAACAACTTCCAACACTTCGCCCACCATTTCCGGGTCCAATGCACTGGTCGGTTCATCAAACAACATCAGTTGAGGCTCCATGCACAGCGCCCTGGCAATAGCTACCCTTTGTTTCTGCCCGCCGGAGAGTTCCAATGCGCCCCGGTGCCAAAAGGGCGCCATCCCCACTTTTTCCAGATTATGCAAAGCAATGTTCTTTGCTGTTTTTCGATCCATCCGTTTGACCGTTATCAGGGGGAGTGTGCAATTTTCTAACACGGTTCGATTGGCAAACAGGTTAAAACTCTGAAAGACCATGCCTACCTTCTCATGTAGTTCTTTTAGAGGAGCCGACATATTCGTATAATCCGTCCCGTCTAAAATCACGGAACCCTTGTCCGGTTCCTCCAGGAAATCAATGCAGCGGATGAGCGTAGATTTTCCGGACCCGCTGGGGCCAATGACAGAAATCACATCGCCTTGATACACATCCAAATCGATCCCACGCAGAACATGATCGCCGTCAAACCCTTTTTCCAATCCCCGCACACTAAGGACACATTTTTTCTCATCCATTCGCCTTGTCCCCCTTTCCCGGATTACGCCGGTGTAAGGCACAATCCACTAGTTTATTCAATCCATAAGAGAGCAGGACAACCAGTACCAGGTACAGAACCGCCGCTACAAGATAGGTGGGAAGATACCGGTAGGTTTTACCCGCAATAGATGTAGTGGCAAACATAAGCTCTCCGAAACCAATAACCGTAAGTACCGATGTGCCCTTAATATTGTTAATCAGCTCGTTGACAATGGAAGGAAGGCTGTTGCGTATAGCCTGAGGATAAACCACCCTGGTAATTGATTGCCAGGGCGTGAATCCCAGAGAAAAGGCCGCTTCCTTTTGCCCCTGCTCAACCGAATCGATACCACCGCGAAGCACCTCTGCCAAATAAGCAGCAGAATTCAAAATCACAGTAATCAAGGCAGAGGCAAACAGAGACCAAACCTGATTGACCTGTGTAACAGATGCACCCGGCATCAGAGCCTTCACAATAGAAAAGCCTCCGTAATAAATAATACAGGCCTGTACCATCATGGGCGTTCCGCGAATAATGGTTACATACAGTTTCTCCAATGTCAGCATTATGTACTTCACATACTGAACAGGTCTGGGATCTCGCAACGTAGGCTCATTCTGCCGAATGTAAGCCAGCACCACAGCAAAGGCAAAGCCAATCCCCGTGCCAACTACGGAGGCCGCCATTGTCTGACCGATACCGCTGATCCATGCCTTGCGCTCGCTCATCAGCAGATAAAGCATGGCATCCAGATCGCCTTCCGGCATTTCAGAAAGGCCCGCCACCCGGATAAACCGGTATATCAGCCATACGGCCAGGACAAGCACGAGAGCAGCAACGGCGCCCCAGAACCAGCAAAAATTCTTTGCTTTCAAACTCGTTTTCATAATTGATTATTCGCCTCCGCGCTCGATAGCAGCGTCAAAGAGTGCCGTTCTGTCTGCCTCGCTGATCTCATCCAGTGCTGCATTGACATCTTCCAGCAATTCCGTGTCTCCTTTGCGAACTCCTACGCAAATGCCGCTAAAATCCAGTTCAAAGCCTTCCCCCTCATCGAAAGTAAGACCAACCAATTCCTCATATTGAGAGGTATAAACCTCTACAGTTTCCCGGTTAATGACAATTCCGTCCACCGTTCCCTTGAGCAGCCGATCCAGCATGGCGGGAATCGTATCGACCGGAGAAATATGGTTGACACCGGGAATCTGGTCAATCACCGTGTCCAGACGGGTACCCCGCTGTCCCA
>OLPS01004106.1_pt1 | contig 10517 bp, 7 predicted proteins | sample 1673071 | NCBI WGS metagenome assembly OLPS01 (sample SAMEA3136752, study PRJEB25190) | human gut metagenome | reverse complement strand
CACCATCTGCTGTTCGAGGTCGGACGACTGGGTTTCCAGCTGCGAAATCTCGCGCTCGAGCGTGTTCAGCAGCTTCTGCAGATTCTTGGTGCCGCCGGTGCGCTTTGGCTTCTCAGGCGGCTTGGGCACATCGTCCAGCGTCGGCACAGCGGCCTTTTTCTTCTTGGGCGCCGGTGCAGGAGTCGCTTCCGGCAGTGCGCCGCCGCCCTTGGCTCGCCAGTCAAGGAACGTGCTGTACGAGCCGATAAAATCGGTCAGGTGACCGTTTTCGAGATACAGCACGCGGGTTGCAAAGCGCTCGACGAAGTAGCGGTCATGCGAAACAAACAGCAGCGTGCCGTCGAATGCCTCAACCGCCTCCTCAATCCACTCGCGGGATGCAAGGTCAAGGTGGTTGGTCGGCTCGTCGAGGATGAGCAGGTTGAGCGAATCGTACATCAGCTCGCACAGGCGCAGGCGGCTTTTCTCACCGCCGGACAGCATATCCACTGTTTTCATCTGCGTTTCGCCGATAAACTGGAACGAACCGAGACGGTTACGCGCCACCTGCATGGAGACGTTCTTGTCGTAGATGAGCGTGTCGATGAGGTTGCGGTGCGGATTGGCGAAATGCACCTGCTGCGGCAGATAGGCCGGCTTGAGGCCGACGCCCTTGCGGATGACGCCGCTGTCCGGCGTCTCCTCGCCGAGCAGGATCTTGAGCATGGTGGTCTTGCCGGCGCCGTTCGCACCGAGCAGCGCGACGCGCTCGCGATTGCGGATGTTGAACGATACGTTGTGTAATATTTCTCGGCCATCATAACTCTTTGTAATATCCCGTACCTTGAGCACTTCCTCGGTCTCGTAGTTCGGATCACCGAAGGTAACGGTCATTTTCTTGTCAGTTTTCGGCCGGTCTGTGACCTTCATGCGCGCAATGCGCTTTTCGATGGACGCGGCGCGCTTGGCCAGATGCTCGGTGCCGTGCTCATGCATGGAACGCGCGGTCGCTTCCAGACGTTTTTTCTCGGCCAGCTCGTGCTCGTGGTGCTTGAGCTGCTCCTCGCGGCGGCGTTCCCGCTCGACCGCATAGTACGAGTAGTTGCCGTTGTAGAAATCGCAGGTGCAGTCGTGGATTTCGATGACGCGGTCGCAGCACTGGTCGATGAACCAGCGGTCATGCGAAATGATCATGACCGTGCCGCGGTAGCTCTCCAGATAGCTGCCGAGCCAGTCCACCGCATCCATGTCGAGGTGGTTGGTCGGCTCGTCGAGCAGCAGCACGTCGGTCTGCTCGAGAATGATGCGCGCGAGGTTGATGCGCGTTTTTTCGCCGCCGGAGAGCAGACTGAACTTCTGCGAGCGCATCTCCTGCGGAATTTCCAGACCGTTGCACACGCGGTTGATCTCGTAATCGCGATTGTAGCCGCCGAGGATCTCGAGGCGGGTCTCGAGCTGCGCGTAGCGCTTGAGCAGAGAGGCATCGTCCGGCTTGCGCGTCATTTCGTCGGTCAGCTCGTCCATTGCTGCCGCGACCTCGTCGGATTCCTTGAACGCGAGCCGGAGGATGTCCTCCACCGTGCATTCGGGCGGGAAATCCGGCATCTGGTCGATGACGCCCGCCGTGCGGCCCTGTCCGAAGCCGACGTGGCCGCCGTCATACGGCAGACGTCCGGTCAGGATGTTGAGGAGCGTGGTTTTTCCGGCGCCGTTCGCGCCCAGAATGGCGACCTTCTCGCCCGGCTGTATGTCAAAGGAAATATCCTTCAAAATCAGGCGGTCGCCGTAGTATTTGGTCAGGTTCTGTACGGTAATATCAGCCACAGAGGGAAACCCCTTTCATTGCATTCTTATTCAGAATATATTATAGCACAGGATGCACGCAAATAGGAGATAAAAAGCAGGCAAAAAGCAAAAAAGACAGCCGCAATCAAGCAGCTGTCTTTCTCTTTTCGGTTTCAGGCGGAACTCAGCCCTCGTAATCGGCCTCGTTCTCCCAGTTGTGCCAGACGGCCTGCACATCGTCGTTATCCTCGAGACCATCGAGCAGCTTGCGCATCTGGGCTATGAAAATTTATTCATTCTAAAAGTGATAAATAACATGGAATAACGGTAAATTTGAACCTTTTAATGCAGTAAATAATTCTTAAATAAAGTTGGATGATGACATACAATCTGCTTAAATGCGGTATGTTTGTCATCGTTCGGATGGGTGCAAAACTCATCATTCAAGGGAAGTATATCATCACTCAGAGCCGAAAATCAAGCTGTGAGTGATGACATACACGCCTAAAACATACATCTTTTTCATCATTCAGCGATACTCATTTTTACCAACTTATAGAAGCTGGTTCGCTTCGTGCCTGTTTTCTCCATAGCGACTTTAGCAGTGATTTCGCCATTCTTCCACTGGGTATATACATCGTTCCAGTTTGCGGGGAATTGGAGCGCAGGACGCCCAAATTTCACGCCTTTGGCCTTAGCGGTATTGATACCCTCGGCCTGTCGAGATTTGATTGTAGCGCGTTCCTGCTCGGCTATCGTGCCTAATACTTCAATTAGAATGTTATTGACCATCTCGAATACCCATTCTTGACCGTCCGGTAAATCCATCATAGTGGTAGGCAGGTCGATAACCTTTAAGCGGATGTTGTTGTCCTTGAACCATTCAAGTTCGGTTTTAATGTCGCGCTTGTTGCGGCTCAGGCGGTCGAGAGACTTAATGACAAGCGTATCACCTTGACGGAGCATACCATTCTTTAAGGCTTGATAGCCCGCTCGGTTGAAGTCCTTGCCGCTCTCCTTGTCGGTGATAATGTCCCGCTCGTCAGCACCTAATGCCTTGAATGCCGCTAACTGACGGTCTAAGTTCTGGTCTTTGCTCGATACACGCGCATAGTAGAAAGTGCGATTGTCCATGTTCGTAAATCTCCTTTGCTCTATGCGAATAGTATAGCAAATATGTTCATATTAGTCAATGCGTTTGCGGACATATTCATAAATCCGAATATGATATTTGCGAACAGTAATTTGCAGGGTGTTTCATATGTTCATAAAAGTGTACTTTTACGGAAACACAAAGTAACCATGTGTCAGACGCGCAGATTGGCTTTGTGGATACTGATAGGGAAAGTATATTGCTGAATGTAAAACGTGGAAATTTGAACGTAGCTTAAAGGGAATAAGTGCGGTAATGGAAAAGACCGAAACCGGAGCGAAGAAGTGGTTTCGGTCTTTTGACATTTAATTATTGTTTATCTCAAATAAAGTTGGCTCAATACATTTATTTGAGTTGCGATTGGAAGAATACAGACAATCATATTTATGCTGTGTGCACTTTTCGCACATATTACATACTTTATTTTCGTGCGTAATGAATTGTTGATTGATAACGGTAGTCGTAATGATTATGTTATTCCCTGTAGATAGACAAACATAGGGGGTATCGAAGGGGTTTCTCATGCTGCACATTCCTCTCTTGTTCTACGAATAATGCTATCAGCGCTAAACTTCTTTTCTAAAAGCTGTTATCCCATGCGGTATGACTTTCCATAAAGTGGCGTAGGTTTAAAAATATTGCTTTTACCATAAGTCCCAATCTACGGATAACCAATCTGTTGATTGACCATCGGCATATATCAGACTTCCATCGGCTTTTACACCATGCAAACCATCGGTTGCAACAATAGATTCCCAATTGGAAACATCGCATTTTTCACTGATTGAGCCGACGAGTATACCAGTAGCAACGGCAGTACCATCGGATTTAATACCAATAGTGTGGTCGCCATGAACAGCAATCGAAATAATATTGTTCCAATCGGAAATATCACACTGACCAAAATCATTCCAACCAGTCGCCACCACTGTACCGTCTGCTTTTAGACCAACAGTAAAGCCATTACCTGCACCAACCATAATAATATTAGACCATGAAGAAACATTGCATTGACCGTCTGAATTATCGCCAGTAGCAACAACTGTTCCATCAGAGCGCAAGCCTACGGTATGATTAACGCAGTTTGAAATAGCAATAATATTATTCCAACTGCCTACATTACATTCGCCATGGTCATTAGAGCCTGCTGCAACGACTGTCCCATTAGATTTTAGGCCGAATGTATTAAAGCATCCGGCTTCAATATCTATAATATTTGACCAACTGCTCACATTGCTGCTGCCTTCATCATTGTAGGAACCAATGGCAATCGTTGTACCATCATTTTTTAGGCCAACTGTCTGATAAGTACCAGCAACTAATTTCTTTATATTGCTCCAATTAACATAAGTGTCATATTTGTCATCATTAGGTAATAATTTTTGAAATTTTCCGCTTTTAGAAATTACAACACCCGAAGATAGACAGGATTCAATGCGTCGGCTAAACTCTCCGATTTTGCGCGCCTGTGCAATGCTGTCTTTGTATGGAACAGCACTTAGAAATTCCTTTAGCGCTGTACTGGAATCTTGTGAGTTTAGAGCATCTAAAGCACGATTATAATGTTGTTCTTGTAACTTCGTTTCGCACATATTCTTTAGGCTAACTGCATCTTTGTAATCGCCACAAAAACGGAATTTAGGCAGTGCTTCTTCGTATTGCTGATTATTGTATAATGCTAATGCTTCATTGTATGATTGCAGGTTTCGAATAGCATGAATTTGAGCAGAAGCATCCTTGTAATCACCGAGTTCGGAATACTTTTGAATAGCCTGCTCATACTCGCCGTTATGATAAAGCTGTTCAGCCCACGAATATTCAATCTCGCTGATTTTTGAAGATGAGTCTTTGAATGATGGAATCTGTTCTAATTGACTGATTGCATCTTCAAATTCTCCGTTATTCCATGCTTTGAGAGCGGATTGATAGTGCATATTCGGAATAAAATATTTTGTAGCGGAAATATATATGGTGATTATTACCGCAATAGAAACACCGCATATGAAAATTCTTTTCAGCAAAGAACGTTGTTGAGCTTTGGCTTGCTGTTGCTGTGCTTGCTGTTCTTGGGCGAATTGCTGGCGCTGTTGCTGAATTTTTTGCTGTGTGGCGTTATATGCTTCAAGATTTTCTTTTAACTGTTTGCTATTGTTTAATGCAAACAATCTGTCAATCGTTACACCACAAGCGGGACAAGTCTTGGTGCTATCCAACACAATCTTTCCGCAGCCGCAGATAGTAAAGCCATCTTTCCGAGTGGGAAGATAAGTATGTGCATTGGACTTTGAGCAGATATCGTGCAAATCCCGCTTGTACTGGTCGGTAAGGTCACCCAAAGAAGAAATGCGTTTCTGCTTATATTCGGCAAGTACAAACGGCTGATTATCGGCATTCTCCCAAATGGAATTATCGACAAACACAATCTTTTGTGGAATGACATGAAACGCACGGGTTTCGCGGTCGGGCAGGGAAACGGGTGTTTGGTCGCCAAAGGATTTAGCGGTGGCAATATTGATATCCAGATAAGTAAAGTTATCGACAGCAACTAACGGCTGGTTCGTCACATCATAGCATTCAACACGGATACTCAGTGCCTTAATTCGCTTATCACTGAGATTTTCAAACTTGCATTGCAGAAAAACAGAGTCGGTTGTAGTATCTTTGGTCAACGCATGAGAGGCCATAAGCAACGGACAGTCTGGTAGCCAATACGGCTTTTGTTCATGCTGTAAAACTTGATAACGTGCAGACATGGTATCACCTCGTAATCTTAGATTTTCGGCAACTGGTCATTATCCGTATTAGTAGTTGGTGCGTGAACTTCAATAGTGTGAGCGGTGTTATTTGTGCCGTCCTTAATGTCCTGCAACAACTGAACAACTTCACCAAAGGCGTAAATACCAAAGCTGGCAACGATGCAAGTAGCGATGAAGTAGATACAAACTCCTAAGAGAATAGGGTTATCGCTATCACCTCTAACATACAGGCCAAGAATAAAGCCGCAAAACGCGTTAACAACAGCGTAGATTTTCAAAATTTTAGCGACTGTGTTTTGCATGATAAATCTCCTTTCACTTTTCTTTACTCCTATACTGATATCCAAACGGTTATTATATGACCATTCTTGCATATATTTGCTGTATTGTCAAGATATCTAAACGGATATCAAAAGGAGTACAATATGGCTTGCTACAAACGAATCAGAGAATTGCGGGAAGATAACGATTTGACACAGCGTCAGCTCGCTAGTATTCTTGATATGCCACAGCCACAGTATTTTCGCTATGAGCAGGGATATCGAGATATTCCAACAGATATTCTCATTCGGCTGGCACAGCTTTACCATACTTCTACGGATTATATCCTTGGACTGACAGACTGTGCTGTGCCATACCGGACGAAATGATGCAAATGAGTATCTTGTCCGGCACATAGACAAAACCATTTGTCAGACGGTTGAATTTCGATTTTGCAGTACGTTAGGGAAAGGATTATACCTATCGATTGCAATACGCTAAATTTGCGTGCTGTTACAGCGTATACCATTGCAAATAAAAACTTCCCCGAGGGAACGTGATTGTTCCTTCGGGGAGTGGTATATATACTGGGGGAATTTGCCTATTATTATAGGGATTATGCAATCTCCCCGCAATCAGAGAGTGCTTCTACCTGATATGCAGTACCCTTTCGGATTCCATCAACTTCGTGAATACTATAACCGAATTTCTTCAAGAAAGTATTAAGCCGTTTAACTGGATATGTAATTCCCATTTCTTTGGGATTGCAGTATGAGTCGTTAATCATTTTGTTTATATCAGTTAAAAACTGTGTTTTTTCCTCTTTTGTAATAATGCGATTAAGATAATTCCCATGGTTAATAATTATTTCAAGTTCTTGCGTTATCTTGAATATTTGCTGTTTTGGGGAGTACGAACGTTCATAATAAATTTCTGAGTGGGGAAACCATGCTTGAAAGTCCTCAACTGCACCAAATCCCCACCGCCTAGTAATATAATGCATTGAATGACTGCTGTATTCAGCAAGGATAAATCCATCATCGCGTTGTTCGTAACTTCTCCAACATTCAAAGAGATAGTCATATCGAATGTTGGGAAATTTTCTTTCTAACATGGTAATAATTTGAGATGCAATAACTGTATTATTGGCTTTATTATCATTAAGGTTTTCTTGTTGAAATTCCCAATAGGCTTGAACACCTTCAATACAAAAAATACTTAAAAGCAACTCATTAGTTGAGGCTATAGGAGTATGTGGTTTAGCATCATATAGTATATACAATTCGTCAAGTCCTTTTCGCACACGTCCAGCCATTTGTACAATATCTGAATGTTCGCATGATTCAACAAGCATCAGTTTAATATCATCGTTATTGATGTTGATACCTTCTTTGTTCTGACTTGTGGTTAAGAAAATCTTTATTTCTGGTGGTAATAATTCATCGTTGGTTAATTTTTCGCGTAGTATAGGCTTGTTGTCTAATAAAGACTTGGGGAAGTCGCGTTTATCATCACCTGAGTATGCAATACCGATGGCACATTCAGATAATCCTAATTCAAGAAGTGTTTTAACCATGCTTTCCATTCGTGTAATGCTATTTGCGAAATAAATTACGCGATAGCCATCATTGATACATTCTACAAGTTCTTCTTCTATCTTGAAAGAAGGATAAAGTATAACCATTTTAGGCTCAACGCACTTACACTGGCTTCTTGCATCAATACGACGAAAGTAAGGGCGAGAAGTTAATTTCTCTTGAAATAATTGCTCAATCGGGTCGGGCGTGCCAGTCATAAATATAATTTTACAAGAAGGTGCTTGTACACGCACATAGCGTAAAAATGATAAAACATGAAATGGACTATCTGCAAAGGTTGCATCAGTCACTAAAGAATGAGCTTCATCTAAGATAATTAGGTCGAAATATTTCCATATATGCGTTTTTTCATCATCTTTTTTGTACCTTGTTTTAATGAATTGTTCGATGCCTGCATTTGTAACAACTACTTGGTGAGGTGGTGATTGCATGAGAGTATCGTCTAGCCACAAATCTTCTAAGTCAATCCATCGGTTACAGTTAAGTTTTTGGGCTTGAGCATCAGCGGTTATCTTGCGAGAGGTAATCAACAGTATGCGTTTCCCTTGTTTTGCCAATGTTTCAACCCAATAGTTCTTACCTGAGCCTACACCAGAGATAATCTCTATAATTGTGTATGGCTCGATGTCAGTTGAATAATTGATGACTTCCGATAAGTATTTTGATTCCATAAGTTCGCCTTTCGTATATTGGGGGAATTTGGATTTTTCGTATATAGAGTACGAAAGTCCCCCAAAGGGTTACACTATATTAGTATACTGTTTTCGTACCAATTAGATAACCAATAAATGGACGAGTTTACAAAATGTTAATATTTATCGTTCCCCAAAAGATTCTGCAGGATATTAGGCGTACCCTCAATTCCGGCACTAATCCCAAACCATTCTCCGCCCTAAAGCACCAAATCCAAAACAGCCCCCTGATTACAAATTCATCAGGGGACTGCACTTCACAGACGCTTTCACAATCTCTGTATCATTCATGCCTTGCAGATAGCGATTTGTCGTTTTGATATTGGAATGTCCGAGCAAGCGGGACAGACTGTACACATCGTTTCCGTTCTTTAACTGTGCCTGACTGAAAAAGTGTCTGCAAGTATGCGGACTGCATCGAATATTCTTTCTGACTTTAGCGCGTTCACCTGCAATTCTGACGATACGTTCAACGGCAACCGTAGTTAACGGTCGTCCGGTACGCGAGAGGAACAGATTATCAGGTACAGAGCGATATTCAAAATAATAGTCGCGATATTCCTTATAATGCAGGAGCAACTTCTTCATATAGGGACTTTGAGCAACATAGCGTTCCTTACGTCCTTTTCCATAGATACGAAAGCGTTCTTTGTCTGCATCGGCCTGCATGAGATTGCACAGTTCGGAACAACGGATACCTGTATCAAACAGCAATGCAAGGATAGTCTTATTGCGAACATCCATGTATTCTTTCTCTGGATAGGCGTTCAGCATAGCTTGTACTTCGGCAGGCGTAAAGGTTTTGATAACGATTTTTTCTTCTTTCGCCCAGCCGATTTTATTCATGGGATTGACGGAAATGTATTCCTCGGCTTGCAGATACTTAAACCATGCACGGAACGCCTTGTGCAGACCATTGATATAACTCGGTTTTCTGCCTGCACGCTGCAAGTTGGTCAAAAACTGCTTGATATGAGCTGGTAAAACCTCATCTACATCGGTAATTCCATTTTGCTGTAAGTAGTTGACCAGCAGTTCAATCGAATTGCGATACCCTTTAATCGTTTTCTCGGTATAATTCCGAAGTTCACATTCCAGCAGATACTCTTTCAAAGCGGCATTTAACAGCATAAAAAACAGTCCTTTCATACAGATACCATACCTGCATAAAAGGACTGTATTATGCCATACAAACACGGTGTCATCACCAAAATAATTTCAGCGATAAAAACGGGGAATGTATGTCGTTCCACGAGCGGGAACAAAAATCATCATTCAACTGTTGTTGCTTAAAAGTTGCAAATTTGCAGAGAATTGAGCGAAAACAGGGAGTTAAACTCAGCCCTCGTAATCGGCCTCGTTCTCCCAGTTGTGCCAGACGGCCTGAACGTCGTCGTTATCCTCGAGACCATCGAGCAGCTTGCGCATCTGGGCCATATCCTCTTCCTTCTCGAGGGTGATGTAGTTCTGCGGAACCATTTCCACCTGCGCGGAGAGCAGACGGTACTTGGCGGAGAGCGCCTCGGCGACGGCGGCAACATCGTCCGGCTGAGTATAGACCGTGAAGATGCCCTCTTCCGCTTCGAGATCGTCCGCGCCGGCCTCCAGCGCCGATTCAAAAACGGCTTCCTCGTCGAGATCCTCGTCCTCGTTATCGATCACGATGACGCCCTTCTTATCGAACGACCACGAAACGCAGCCGGCGGCACCCATGTTTCCGCCGTACTTGTCAAAGTAATGGCGAACATCGGACGCGGTGCGGTTGCGGTTATCGGTCATGGCGTCCACGATGATGGCGACGCCGGAGGGGCCGTAGCCTTCGTAGGTAACTCTTTCGTAGTTGTCGGTCGCGCCGCTGCCGAGCGCCTTTTCAATGGTGCGCTTGATATTGTCGTTCGGCATATTGGTCGCCTTCGCCTTGGCGATGACCGCCGCGAGACGGGAGTTGTTCGCCGGATCGCCGCTTCCGCCTTCCTTAACGGCAACGATCATTTCACGGGCGATCTTGGTGAACGCCTGTGCGCGCTTGGCGTCCTGGGCGCCTTTGGTTTTCTGTATGTTATGCCACTTGGAATGTCCGGACATGCTGTAATTCCCCCAAACAAAAATACGTTTAAAGAAATTATAGCACTTTCGTTGCCGGATGACAAGGGGGTTCCTTATCTCCCGTGCGGAATAAGGATCAGATCCCCCGGGTTCACCGGCCCGGGATTGGCCGATTCGATCAGCTCGCGCGTAGAGCGGAATTTCTTTGCGACCGTCCAGAGCGATTCCTCGCCGAGCCGGATCACGA
>OLPS01004069.1_pt1 | contig 10625 bp, 10 predicted proteins | sample 1673071 | NCBI WGS metagenome assembly OLPS01 (sample SAMEA3136752, study PRJEB25190) | human gut metagenome | reverse complement strand
AATTGGAAAATATTATGATAGAGTTAGAGAAATTATTCCTATTAGACGTTTAACAGATTCATTTGATATTATTAAAACTATTGAAGAACCTATGAGTAAGTTCTTTCCTAATTATGAACTATCTTCAAAAGTTCAAAGAAAGAACGCAAACTTTAAGTTTTATAAAGAAAAAATCGTTCAATATATTAGTTCTTCTGCTCCTGAAGCAGGATATGGAAAATATAGATTCTGAAATGAATATAAACCTAAAGATTCTGTAAAAAGTAGGTGAGAATATGCTCAAACGGAAGAAGAACTTGATAAAAAGTTAGAGGACTATATAAAAAGTATTAATGAGCGACGTGGAAATGAGTTAGCTGATATTGCTCAGGATATTATAAATGTCCAGCAGGGATCGATGGATATTAACGATATTGCAAAGGATAATCCATACAAAGGAGACTTTTTACGTAGACATATTGAAAAATACATCGAAGGAGAATGGCAATTTGAAAATAATCCATCATTTATTTCTGCAGGTTTACTAGTATTTACAAAGAATAAAGTATTAGAAATAGTATCTATTACAAATAATGTTACTCATCAAACAGTTAAACTTGAAAAGGGAACAAATATTTTAGGTTCAACAATAGCTAATCGAGATATTGATGAACATAAAATAATGTCTGCAACAAATGGAAATATTGACTTAATTAAGGTAATGGCATTACTAAATAGTGATGCTATTAAATATGAAAACTATCGAATTAATAAAATTGAAAGTATTAATATTTGGCAACAAACTGGTTCAGAACAATATTTTGATAAGTTATATGATAACTTTGTAGAATTATGTAGAATACATAATGTTCCTATAAATCTTAAGAGATCAAATTTTAGTTCAACTCTTGAATCTGTAGTAAGTACAATCACCGATATATGTGGTCCTGAAAAACTAAAACATATTGGAAATTGAGCTATTACATTTAGTGCTGATGATATTGTTAAAGGTGGAGAATTTCTAAAAAATAGAATGGAAGAACTTAGGAAACTTGATAATGCTCAGGGATTGCGTAAAGCAATACACACTGGACAATGAAATTTTGATGATCCTTTACAAACTTCTTATATGTTACTTGGAAAAGCTCTTAATAAAGTAAGAGGATATGAAGTATACATTGAACCAGATCCTGCAAAATGAGTTAGTGTAACAGGTAGTTTTCATACAGGAATAAATATTACAAGTATTAACAACGCACCTTCATTAACAGCTCAAGAAGTTGGACGAATAGTTGCAGTAACAGAGACTAAGATACGTAGACAAGAATTAGCTTGGGATTCTAAGATTAGAAAAGTATTTAAGGAATTTTATAAATTCAAAGATCAAAATCGTTTAATAGGTGGAGAAGTAAAATATTTTGATAATCTATTTAGAAGAGACGAAAATGGTAATATTACAAAAGATTTTATGTTAAAAGACGTTAATGATAGTTCTTTAGCTAAAGAAGAAAAAGCATTAATAAAAACATTTACAGAAATTGTAAACCAATTTCGTTTTGAAGGAAATCCTGGACGTTATCAACAAGCAATAGAAGATGGTACTTATTATCAAGTTCCTGTAACTATTGGTTCTATGAAATCTCAATTCCATAATAAAGGTTTTAAAGAAGGTCTTAAGATGGAGTATCAAGAAGTTACTAATATGTTAAGACTATTTGAGGAACAAATGAAGGATTTTGATCTTGCTAAAGATGCACAAAGAGTATATAACAAATTTAAAATTGGAAATGATACTCGAGAGCAGATTATATCAAATCACGGAATAAATAGTCTTGAAACTCAACTTGAAGATTTGTTAAGAAGCTATATTCATGCATATGTTGCAGAAGCAGAATACAATGATATTATTCCTCAAATTCAAGGAATTAAAATAGCATTACAGTATAATCAAGCAATGTATGGACAAGAAGCAGAAAACTTACTTGAATTTCTTGATAAGTATCTAACAGTTAATATCTATAATAAACCTATTATGGATAAAGGTTTACAACCTGTTTATAAAACTTTAGCTGCAATTAAGAAATTTACTACTGCTACTGCTTTAGGTCTTAACTTAAGATCTGGACTTCGAGAAATGATGCAAGGTATGTGAATTCATATTAGTAGAGCTATGACAAATGCTTATGGAAAAGATCAATTTTCTGGAAAGGATTTAGCTGAAGCTTGAGGAATTATCTTTAAAGATAGTCCAAAGCGTATTGCTACTTTAACAAAAGTTGAAGCTTTAAATGCAGACTTTGGTATGGCTAATATGGACGCCGACATAGTTCAAAAAGAACTCAGTCAATCTCGTAATGGTATTAAGAACTTTAATTCTGATATGTTATATGTTTGTAATAGAGCTCCTGATGTATATCATAGAATGGGCTTATTAATTGCAAAAATGATTCATGATGGATGCTGAGAAGCATATAGTTTAAATTCAGATGATGAATTAGTATATGACTTTAAGAAGGATAAACGTTTTGATGTGTTTACTGCTGCAGGAGCTGATGTAAATTCTGAAGCTTATAAGAGACAAGAAGGATTATATGAAGCTTATAGACAGCAATTCAATCAAGAAGGATGAAATATTGAAAAAGGACAACCGTTACCTAGAGCCTATACTGTTAGAGAAGCAACAAGTATTAAGTCTTTTGCAGAACTTTGTTTTGGACACTATGATAAAAATACTCAGATGCTTGCTAAAAGTATGTTTATGGGAGCTATGATGTTACAATTCCGTACATTCCTTTCTGCTAAACTTGAACAATGGATTCTTAAACCTGGAACTTATGATCAAGGTAAGTTTGTAGAAAAATTTGATGAAAATGGAGTTCGTTATGTAATGATTCAATCAACAGGAGAAAATGGGTTACCTACTACAAGAGTTGATCTTGAAACAAATGTAAAAGAAGGAGAAACAGCTACTCCTTATGTAGAATGGCAAGGAAGATTTATTGAAGGTATTGCTTATTCTATGATTGATTTTCTAAAAGCTATAGGTAAAATGGATTATAATGAATTTAAAGCATTATGAGCTAATCCAACTAAAAAGGCTAATTTTTATTTATTCTTAACTGATTTAATATTTATGAGTCTAATAATGTGGATGATATATGCAGTATTCCTTTCAGAAGAAAATAAAGAAGAATTAGGAGCATTAGGACACTTAGGAGCTATGGCTTTATATACATCATTTCAAGATGGTCCAATTCAAAATATTGTTGCACAATTTGCAGGAGACTTAAATCCACCTGCATACTCTATTATTAAGAATATTGTAAATCAAAGTACAGCTGTTATTACTGGAGATAAAAATCTCTGGGAAGGAGCTACAAGTACATTTGGATTTATGAGTGATCTTAAGTATATTGGAGATAAATTAGATTAAAAAAAATAACCTCTATCCGCATAAGCAGATAGAGGCAAAAGAAATCCCCTTACTCGCAATTAAGCAAGTAAGGGGATTTTTCATAGAAGTAAAACAATTTATTTTTTAAAGATCAACACTTGGTAATATTATATTTTCGCTCTTAGAGTAATCAATAAATATATGCCAAACAAAGAGTCCGTTTTCAGTCATACATGAACCAACATATAATTTATTACTAGCATCAAAAGCTTGACCAGTACTAATTATATAAACATCAACCTCTATTGTTGATTTATCATCTGTATCTATTATAGCTCAAATTGTAGGTGTATTTCTTTGGCTATCAACATATAAAATTTCTGCACTACTAGGTAACTTAATCGTTTGAGGACAAGTAAATTCTAGAGGATATTTATATATAATTTTATTCATTATTTCTTAGCTTTTTTACCACCATTACAAATGGTACAAGTAGAAGTACCTGATTTCTCTCCAATATTAAAAACACGAATAAATTTTCCGTATTTTTCATCTTGAAACTCATGTGTAATTTTATTATCTGCGCAGTTTTTACAAAACTTAATTTCAGTAGCCATATACAATATTTTACATTTATTAAATAATTCTTTTAATGTACCATTATTTACTAACGATATATCAAATTTATGTTTTTTATAAAGAGTATCTAGTTCTCTTTCTGAAGAATGTAAACCTATACTACAACCTTTTCTTGTTACATGAATAATAAAGGCATTGTATTTTTTTACTACTTCATTTTCAATTGCAAATCTTTGATCTGCAATTACAATATTATTTTTATTTCCACTTTGAAGTGTTGAATATATTCATAATTTATCTCCAAAATATTTACGCATTATATCTGTACCAAAATATTGTAATATTTGTCTAATAGATAAATTATATTCTATAGCTAAATTTCTATTTTCTTTTTTTAATTCTCTAGCAAATACTTTATCTGTAGGTTCGTTTCCAAAAGTTTTTACTCTACTATCGTAAAGTAAAAACTTCTGAAAATCAAAATGATAATATTCTTTAAATTCTCTATCATCAAACTTACTCTTATCTACATTCATCATAATAGATAACATTTCCTTTAGTTTATCTGCATAATGTACTATCTTTCAACGCTTTGAAATCATAAACGGTATAGGAATAAAATTTAATGCGGAAGCAATACTATAAGAATGTAAACAAGTTGGAGTATTTAATAAATAGTTTAGATATTTAGCAACTTCGTCTTTTCCACTTCCTTTAAAACCTTGAATAGCTATTATATTTTTCACTTATTCTAATGTAAAATCGAAGTTCATAGGTATAGCATCAAGTTGTGACTTATGTTCAGCCCATTTCTTTTCAAAACTTTTCTTGAGTTTGTCTATAACTATCTTTCTAGCCTTTTCTTTATCTGCATCATTTGTACTACTTTTATAAAGTTTATTTATAATATTATCAGTAATGCCACTATAAACCTCTCTTTCAGAAATTCCTAATGTATTTAAAATTTGTTGAAATCCTACACTTTTAAAAGCAGAATTACTTGTAATAGTATTCCAGTTACTCATAAGTAGAATACCTACAGAACAAACTGAATCTGGAATATTATATCCAGAGAGTAATTTAATACCCATACCTACAACAGTAGGATCTTGAGAGCCTAACATTCCAGATAAAGATTTAAGATCGTCCTCTGTAAGATTAGATAAATTATTACTTACAAATTTATCTAATTCTGTATCATATATTATTTTCATATAATTATTTAAAATATTATTAACTTGTTCATATTCTGAATTATCTGTAAAGAAACAGCATTTACCTGAATAAAATAATGTACAGTCTGCAGGAATAATTCCCTCAGCCATTACTGCTGAAGCAAACTGTTCAAGAGGATCTGAAGAGCTAGTATTTATTGCTTTATTAATAAAGTTGTTTAAGTCTTTACTACTGCTGCTTTGATAACAAGCTCCAGGTTTATGATCAATTAGATAATAAGTATCTTCTGATGGAGAATAATATAATTTAATGTTTTTATCTCTTGGAGCACCTCCTGAACTATACTGAGGTTTATATGTATCATATTGTACTTTTGGTAGTATACAAACATCTGCTTTTGCAGCAGTTAAACTACGTTTTATAGTAGTAGCTTCACTTAGTTTAAATCGAGGATATTTAGATTTAGGATCAAAATATACTCTTTTTACTCCAGTTAGACTTGTTAAAGTTTTAGAAGAAATGATAGTTTCTATACTATCGTTATCTCCTAAATACATACCAAATACTTTTTCTGCACAAAAAGGACTAGTATAATAGCAATCGTCTCCAATATGTTTTTTACTCCCATTAACATCATAAATAACAATCATATCTGCAAGGCAAGTATTACTTGTGTTATTATAACTATAATAGGAACTATTACCACTGTTTCCTTGTCTTCTATAATAGTCACAAACAACTATTCTTAATTTTGTATTATTTAAATTAAATAACATATTATATTAATTTTCTAGCTACTTTAGGATTTAATAACAATTTATTGCATCTTGTAGGATGATTTTTTTGGAGAGTTTTAATTAAACTGAAAATCAAATCCTCAGAAAATAACATCTTATCATGCTCAATAATTTTAAGAATTCTATCAACAGCTACTTCTGTTTTACTACCTTTTGTATCAAGATATACAAAATTACAGAATCGAGTTGTTAAAACTGCAGCAATATCTGCACGATAGTTAGTACCATCATATACTTGTTTTGCTAATTCTCCTTTAACATAATCCCAATCTTTATTTAACATTGTATCTGGGTCCATTAATTTATCTAACTTATTAGCAATAAATGTGGTAAATAAGTTTCCAATAACGTTTTCTTCAGATGTAAAACATCCTTGGGCAATATTAAGAATTAAACCTAAAGTATTTGTATCAGACCAATCTTTAAATCCAGAAATAGTATTAGCAAAAGTTACTAAACTTCGAGGATTAACTTTTTGTACTCCTCCCTCCTTGTTCATAATCTCAGGATAAGATAATACGAAATTGATAAAACGACCATCAATACCCTCTTTCTCAGCCCAACGAGCCCATACATCTTTATCAAAACCTAATTCGAAACTAATATATCGAGTCTTTTGGGCATTATCCGTAGAATTAACATTATAATCACCATTATCAGGATTTGATGTTAATATAATCGTACAATTAGGAGGAAGACTCCAGGAGATATATTCTCCTCGGTCAATAAGTTCCATTGTAGCTTGAATAAAACGAGGGTCAGCACGATTAAAGTCATCAAGAATTAAAATTGTACCATTTTCATTTTGAGAAGTAGGAATCCCTTCAGGAAGGCCGCATCCAGTACATGCACATGTGGAAGGGCGTATCCCATTCGAGATATATTATCTTTAATTCTGTAACCCTCTGCAATATAAGAATCCAGTACATCTGCAGATACCCAGAGACATTCCTCATCCTTAATCACTATTTCATTTTCTACAACAGGCATTCCATCATCATCAAGTCTAGGACGCTCTGTACAAACATAATACTCTTTAATTGGAAAACCAATAAGATCACCTAATTCCTCTAACTGAGAAAGATTAAGTTTAATACAGTCCATTCCTCTTTCTTGAGCTAACTGAATGATAGCAGAAGTTTTACCTAAACCAGATTCACCTACTACTTCAATTGCAGTAGTCTTTTTATGCTCATTATATAATCGTTTATTATTATCAATAATATAACTAGCTAACGTTTTTAATTCTTCAATATTAATTGTATTTATATTTTTCTTCATATTTTATGGTATAAAAATAGTATGTCCTGGATATTTTTGGGTTTTATACCCATTACTTGTAATAACCCACATCATTTGCCGCATAGGTTTGAATGTGTCTAATGGAGCATAACCATCAGTAAAAAATACTAAGGTAGTATATTTATTTAGATTAGCATTATAATAATCTACTACAGGTTTAAAATCTGTACCTCCTCTACCTGTAATTTTTCCATCAAACTTTCCTTTATATTCATATATTTTATGAATATCAGCATCACATTCTACAATAGTTACCATGGACCCAGTTTTATATATGTGATAGATTTCACTAAAGAAATCTTGTAATTCTGAATCACTTACAGATCCAGATGTATCAATTCCAACAAGGATGTGTTGTTTATGCTTTACTTTAATTCCTGCACTTCCAACAAATCTATTAGACTCTTTTCGAAGAGATTTTTTTGTATAAGTTTTAAATGAATTTCCTAATAATCTTCGGAAATACATTTTCCAATTAAATATAGGAGGATCTACTTTAAATAACGCATCAATTATTGATTGAAATTCTCTTGGAATACTACCTCTATTTTTAGTAGTAGCTGTAGCTGCTTCTTTTAATTGATGCTCAGTTTGATTTTGCATTAGTTTTTTTCCTGCTTCATCAAGATTCTGATATTCTTTCCAAGACTTATGATCATCAGCTCCTCCGCTAATTCCATCAAGACCTTGTGCTGTGCCTCTATTCCCACTACCTGATCCTTTCTGTCCAGACTGAGAATTTTTTTGTGCATATTTTATTAGCTCTTCATAATAATATTTTGCACCTTTATCCTTTTCTAAGTTTTTTACTAAATCAGGATATTTGTCTTTTAGTTGATCCCACATATTATCAGGAACATCTTTTATATATTGATCACAAACTAAATCGCAAGCAATATTAAATAATTTATGATCACTAATTCGAAGTTCTGATTCAATAAACATGTGGTTAAAACATATATGAATTAGCTCATGTTTTAATAAACCTAATTGTTGATTATCTGTTAACTTATCCCAGTAATTAGGATTTATAACTAGTTTAGAATTTACTCCATTTCTAGAAACACAAGCTGTATCAACATATGTATCAGATATTTCTTTATTTAAATTAAGAAGAAAGAGCCCATAAAAGGGCTCTCTAATCATTAATTCTTTGCATGCTTTAATGAGTTGCATATCTTATAATTTTTTTAATCTTCATGTGGAAATTTATCGATTTTTTGACATCTAATACTAGATAACAAACAACCTAAAGCCTTAGCTTCATCATCATATCCACTATATATAACTATACCTTCTTTATTTCATACAGTTACAGTATTTGTTTTAGAATTTCAATCTGCATAAAGATGTTTAAAAGAATGTTCTTGTTCTTCATCTATATGATCATACTGTACTGTTTCTTTATAATGGCTCATTTTAAATATAATTTTTCTCCTTAAACTGTATATACAGTTTATCTGCTAGCTCTGCTGCTTGGGGATGAGCTCCTGTTGCTCCGTATAATGGACTACGTAGCTTAAAGAATTCTTTCCATTGTTCAATCGTTCCAGTCATTACTAACTCTGTTTTGAGAGAATTTGGAAGTATAGAACGAGCTTGTTGAGGAACCCATCCTTCATTTAATAGTCTAAGATAACATTTTTCTGATTCTTCTAAAGAAGATAAGAAATTAAAATAGTTTGGAGACTTCTCAATATATCCAAAATCTTTATTTTGAATATCTGCTCCTACACGATACCCAATGCCATCATGCCAATAACTTTGTCCTTCTGGAATATTTGTCCAATAAGGAATAATAAAAGTAAGTTCATTACCAAACTTATCTTTGCTATAATTACAGTATCTTGTACTTTCCTGAGCAAAGGAAAATACTCTCAATTTGTTATGTATAAGCTCTTTATCTTATACTCTCCTCTTTTCAGAGGAGTATCAGACTATATCATCATCCATTTCTGGATGCTCCGCACTCGTGTCTAAATTATATTCTATTCTAACATTAATTTCTGTAATTCAATACAATCTTGTTGCAGATTAGCTTCTAACAACTTGTTAGGAAGCTTATCTAAATAAGATATACCAAATATACCAATAGGAACATTATTATAATCTCTTATTAATTTACAAATAATATATTTTGTGCTATTAATTCTAGATAAAACAGGATCAACCTCTTCAAGTTTTCCTATAAAACTATCATGGATTCTTAAATAATATGGTAAAGTACACCAACTTAGGTTAAAATCAGTATACTGATATTTAATAGATTTAGTTTGTTTATCACAAAGTTCAAATCTCATAGAACCACACATATAGCCATTGATATCCGTATGATACTGTATTATCCATATTCGATTTCCTTGATACTTATCTAAGTATATAGATAATAGCTGCTTAATTTTCTTATCTGTATCAGCTCGCTGTAATAAGTATTGTTTGTGTTTTTGAATATAATTATTGTGTTCTTCAAACAATGGACTAGGATTATAATATATTCTACAACTAAGTAGTATTATTAAAATTAATTTTATCATAGTTTCATTAGTTAGTCGTTGAACCTTCCAACTTTGTTAAAGGTTGGCTTGGCTGCTGATTAGCATGCATTATTATGTTTAGCTTTCCAGCAATTCACGGAGTTTATTTTTCATAATATTACTATTATGCGACACAAAGTATTTTATGTCTTACAAATTCATGAGAAACTCCCCTGTCACAAATGAAATGTACAGTTACTCTTTTCTCATGATATTCGGTAGGCTCACATAGATACTGAAGGTCTGCCATCCACCCATTTTCATACAAAACTCTGTAGTTGGTGGTTATATAGTAATGAGCCTCATGAGTCTTGTCACCATATACAATCTCTCCCTCATTAACTATTGAATAGGGATTATCAAAATACTTCTGTTCATCTCCTATAAGTTTATTACAGTCCCAAGGGATGTCAAGATAGATAGTACCATGCTCAAGCATAGCAGTATGCTGTCTATCTTTAATCATATTAACAAATTTTTCTGCAGAATCTTCTGTTATTAGATTCTCTGACTTATAGCATGTACGCCCTGCTTTCTCAATTTGCTTATAAATTCCTTGAATTCCTGAGCCTTGTTCAAGTATTTCTATAGATGGTTTAATTAGTCTCATATTCTTTAAGCTTATTTTCGAGATCTATTTTAGAAATACTTCCTACATGGCGCCAAACTTCTACATTATCTTTAGTAATAATCAATACTGGAATATTTCTAATCTTATAATTTGTAAGTACGACAGGATCTACTTCATCTACATCGATATCTTCTATAGTTACTTTATCTTTAAGTTCTTCAAGAATAGGAGTTAAAGATCGACAAGGTGCGCAATATGAAGCTCCAAATTTTAACAATTTTAACATAATAATT
>OLPS01004061.1_pt1 | contig 10636 bp, 5 predicted proteins | sample 1673071 | NCBI WGS metagenome assembly OLPS01 (sample SAMEA3136752, study PRJEB25190) | human gut metagenome | reverse complement strand
CTGCTCATGGCGGCGCCCTTCGTCCGGCGTGCCGCCACCGCGGAGGATATGCCGACAGGCGCAATCCCCGCCACGCAGGGCGGGGCGCCCGCCGTAAAGGCCGCGCAGTACTTCCCGGCACATATCCGCAAGGTGGTTTTCGCCTGCGATGCGGGCATGGGGTCGAGTGCGCTGGGTGCCACGCGGTTTCGAAAAAGGCTCTCCGATGCGGGCATCGGCATGGTGGTCGGCAACTGTGCCGCGGACGGCATTCCCGCCGATGCCGACGTCGTTGTCTGCCAGTCCGTGCTGGCCGGGCGGATCGCCGGAGCGGGACATGGCGCTGCGCTGGTCGTGATCGACAATTTCCTGGCAGACCCGGCCCTCGACGCCCTGTTCGCCCGGTTGGCGCAGCAGGACGGTGCGGACGCCATTCCCCGAGCCGGCGGTCTGCCTGCCGGGACGGCGGATGCACAGCCCTCCGACGCCGGCCTGCGAAGGGTGGGGGATGCCCCGGATCGCATGGCCGCCCCGCAGCCGGACGATGCCGCGGGGCGGTCTTCCGGCGAGGTTTTGCGCCCCGGGAATATCCGGACGGGGCTTCCCTCCGAACCCAAGGAAGCCGCGATCCGGCGGGCTGGGGAACTGCTCGCAGCGGGCGGATATGTCGAACCCGGATATGCGGATGCCATGCTGCGCCGCGAGGAGTCGGCAACGACCTATATGGGCATGGGCATCGCCATTCCGCACGGGACGTCCGACGCCAAGAAGTGCGTCCTGCACTCGGGCATCGTGGTGCTGCAATACCCCGGCGGGGTTGCGTTCGGCAACGAAAAGGCATACCTCGTAGTGGGCATTGCCGGCGTGGGGGACGCTCACCTCGATATCCTGGCCCGGCTGGGCGAGGTATTCGGGGACGAAGAACTGTTGCGGAGGCTGACGACCGAAGGCGATCCGCAGGTGATATACGAAGCACTGAAATAACTACCTATATGACAACCGGAAAAGTAACGATCACCGCCCCGAACGGCATGCATGCGCGGCCTGCGGGCGAACTTGTAAAGTTAATCAGGGGGCTTGCGCCCGCCAGGATCACCCTGCGCACCGCGGCCCGGGAGGCCAGTGCCGTGAGCATTCTTTCGCTCCTGGCATTGGGGCTCAAACACGGCACCGAAGTGGAAGTCTGCGCCGAGGGCGGCGACGAAGCCGCCGCCGTGCGGGCCGTAGACGCGGCCGTTCGAGAAGTCGATGCCGTCCTCCTGCGCGCACCAGCGGGCGCGCGCCTCCATCACGCCGAGGCCAAAGCCCTGCACCTGCTCCGGCAGCAGGCCGCAGCCGTCAAATTCCCCGGCGGCGTTGCGGTTGCTTTCGCGGAAAACGGCGCAGGCCAGCGGATCGACGGGGTCGGAGATCTGGCAGAACAGACCGGTAAAGTGCGTTTTGCGCGCCATGGCTGCATAGCTGCGCAGCATGGCGCGGTTTTTTTCGTATTGCGCCAGCCGTACGTCCGCCACGCCGGAGCCGACGGGCGGCACGCCGCGCGAGGCCGTGAACAGCAGCAGGTCGCAGTCGAACAGCGTGTCCTCCGTGCAGACGGTGACGGGCGGCAGTGGGTGGTCCAGCGGAAGGACCTGATTCAGCTCCAGCTCGTAGCGCCGGCACTGCGCGGCGTTCGGGTCATAGATGCGCAGCTCGCCCAGCTCCCGGCCGAGCAGCTTCAGCGCCAGCAGCAGCGTGCCGCCCACATCGCCGAGCCCGACGAGCGTGACGCGCAGCGGCTGTGTGCGCTTCCGGTGCCAGCGCTCCAGAACGGAGAATGCGGCGGAAAACGCCGTGTTCAGCACGCAGGCGCCGTTAGCCGCCACAAATTCGCGCAGCGGCTCGGCAGGCGTCGTCCCCTGCGCCGGCGGCAGCAGCACACCGGCCGTCTCGGCCTCGAAGACCTCGTCCAGCACGGTAACGGCAAACAGGCCGCGGGAGCGCAGCGGATCGCGCCGGACAAGAAACACCAGCGGAGAAAACGGCGCGTCTGCGGGCGCGGCATCCGGCGGACAGGCTCCGCCCAGTGGGCACAGGCAGAAGCCGTGCCATTGTTTAAGCTCCATGGATCATTCCTCCTCGCATACGGATGCGGTCAAGCCGCAGCAGATCGTCCTCCAGACAGGCGGAGGCGGGAAGCGACAGGTCATAGCGCAGGGACCGGCCGCGGTCCGGCAGACGCGGGCGGTAGAGGGCCTCGCCGAGGCGGCGCAGCGTCAGCGCCGTGCTGAACTGTTCCTGATGCGCCTGTTCGAGCGCGTGCAGGATGGAGAGCGTGTTCTCCAGCGCAGTGCGGCTGAGGTCACGGATGGCGGCGTCCGTCGTTCCAACATAGTGGCGCGGGTAGTAATAGGGCAGGATCAGGTTGATGGAGGGCAGCATCCGCCCCGGCGCAGGCGTGCCGACGCTGTCGCCGCCGAGGAAGGGATACAGCAGGCTCTCCGTGACCCAGTAGTGCAGATTCGGGATGAAGTATTCGCACTCGACCTGCCGCCCCTGCACCTCCATGAGGTCGCGGCCGCGCGCCGAGAGAATGCCGACGACGACGGTGCGGATCTCCAGCTCCTCCGCGGCAAAGACCGGGCTGAGCTTGTCGAGGCGGTAACCGTTGTGCAGCAGATCGTCCACGAGGATGACCGGGCGGCGGAAGGCCTTGATGGTGCGGACCTGATTGCGCACGGTGTCGTAGCCGGGGTAGGCCGGGACGGAGAACGAGCTGCCGTCCGGCGCGAATGTCTTGTCCACATGCAGCGTCTTTGTGACGGTGTTCGGCACGATCTCGTCGGAGAGAATCTTGCCGTAGGGCACGCACATGGCCCGGCCGAGCTGCCCGGCCGGTGCGCCGAGTACACCGCCGAGCTTCTGCACGCGGTACATGAGCGACTGGTTGAGCAGCTCCGCGTCGAAGCTCAGCACGAGCCTGCCGGGATACAGCGCGCACAGCGCGCGGCGCAGCCGGGGCCGGGCGGACTCTACGGCGGCGCGCACCTGCGGCTCATCGTGGTGCGGCTTTTTGATGCACAGCAGCACGTCCTGAATGAGGACAATGGGGGCGCGCATGTCGACGCACAGCAGTCCCTCGGCATCCTCGACGGGGGAGAAGCCGAGCTCCTCCAGCCATTCGCCCTCGCAGCGGGCCAGCGCAAACGTGTGGTCGGACGCCAGACTGCGGGCGAGCAGCTCATTGACGAGCATGCGCCGCGTCTGCGCGTCGTCTGCCTCCACATGGTCGAGCTTCAGCAGCTTGCCGGAGGTCAGACGGCGGACGGCCGAAGCGGCCTCGACGGAGCCGAGCTCCGCAAACAGGCTCGCCGGGCGCACGGTATGGCCGCAGCACCAGCCGACGGCCGCATGACGCCTACGGCTGCGCAGCAGGATGGCCAGCGGCTCCGGCGTGCTGCGCAGCCGCTCGAACAGGGCGGGCGGAAGGTCATCCTCCGTGCCCGTTACGATGCGGAATTCCAACTCCTGCGCCTGCAGAACGTTCTTGTGCTGCGGCGAGCGGAGATAGAGGTCGTATTCATAGATATAGGATTGTACGATCGGGTCGACGAGCATGGAGATATCGACGTCCTGATCGATGGATTCGCGGATGCGCGTGGAGCTGATGCCTTCGAGCTGTGACGGGAGCTCCAGAAACGTCACGCGGCCCTGCAGACGGGTGCGGATGTCCGTTTCGTCCGTCTCTCCGCGGCGGATGAGCAGGTGATCCAGCTCCTGTACACCGCCGGGGCGGAGCGAGCGGTAGGCCGAGGCTCCGCACACGACGTCGCAGCCCGCCACGAGCGTCACGCTCCGGCCGGGAAAGCAGGATCGCAGGCGCGCGATGTCCTCCGGCATGGCGATGTTGATGGGGATGGCGTTCGGGAAGACATAGGTGTCCCACTGGTCGGCCACGGACATGTTGACGATCCGGCGGCGCAGCAGCCGCGCGAGTGTACGCTTGCTCCAGGAGAATTCGTCCACGGCGAGATAGACCTCATAGCCGAGCGCACGAATTTCCTGCACGATGCGCTTATGTCCGGCGGAAAACGGGTCAAACGTGCCGGGAAAGAATGCGGCCGGCAGCGGCGCGGGAAAGCGCAGCCCGCCCTGCACGACCTCCGCCTGCACAAGGAAGCGGTACAGGTGATTCAGCATGGCAGCCCGGTTGAAGAACGTCAGCTTGCCCGGTGCAGGCTCGGCCAGCAGGCACAGGAGCTTTTTGCTCACGCGGGCAAAGCAGTGCGCCCGCAGGGAGAACGGCAGGCGTTCGCTGCCGATGACATCGTGGCACAGAACGGTCATGGCGCTGCGGTGCACGGACTCGTCATAGTGCGACACACCCGTCAGCAGCAGGCCGAGGCAGTGTTCCGCCAGCACGCTGTTTTCGGGCAGGGCGGAGGTCAGACTGCCGAGCGTCCGGAGCGAGGTCGAGGCGGCGCGGGCGCTGCCGCTGCGCAGCAGACCGTCGAGGAAATCGATGCTTTCGCGGATTTCCTTTTCCGGCATGGTGCTCAGCAGCCGCCCGAGATAACGGGGGATAAAGCGTGCGATCTGCTCCTGCCCGTTTTCCAGCTCGCGCATGAGGTCGACGATGATCTCATTGCGCTGGTCGACGCTCAGGCGCGTGCTGATGGTCAGAAGCGCGCGCCCGGCGTGCTCGCGCACGGGAAGGTGCTCGCTGACGGACAGCAGATTGGAAAGGTGCGTCGCCGTGTGGAACGTGTTGCCCGTGTGCTGCAGCGCATCGGCCTGCAGCAGGTCGATCTGGGCATTTTTTACGACCCACGGCACGGCAGTCTTCAGATTGCTGAGGTAAAGCAGCGAGGCCTCGGATTCCGAGAGCGGCGCGGGCGTTTTGCCGGTCAGGCGGCCGCGCAGGGCACGCACGGCGGGAAGGTCGTCCGCAAGCGGAACAGCAGCCTCGCGCAGCAGGTCCTCCGGCGCGGCGGCACGGAAGCGCCGCAGGCAGCGCAGGGCCGCAATGCGGCGGCTCTGGTCTGGACCGCACAGCAGGGCGCGCAGCCGGTCCGCCGCCGGGGCGAGCGTGGAGACGGCATGCGGCGGGGTGTGGTAGAGGGCGTCGAGCAGCACGAAGCTGTCCTCGTCCGTGGCATCCGGCAGGCGCGAGAGCAGCGGCTGTGCCAGCCGCGCCGCGTCCTCCGTCTCGGCCAGTAGCGTTTCGGCAACGGCCTTCAGCGAGTTGGAGATGCGCTGGGCGTGCTTCGGGGAGATTTTGTGGTCGGGGTGCAGGCACTGCGCCACGGTCTGCTCCCACAGGCCGAGCGATTCCTCCAGCACGGAGAGCATCGCGGGCGCGGCTGCGTCCTGCGGCGCGGCGGAGGGCAGCTCTTTGCGGTATTTCGGCCCGCTGTTGGCCAGCACGCTGCCCATGAGCTGCCCGGCCAGACGGCGAACGTCGCCCTCGGGATACAGCAGCAGCTCGTAGAGGAAGGCGAGCAGCTTGCGCTTGTTTCCGCCGGACATATAGGTGTGGTATTCCTGAAACAGCTCGAGGTAGGTGCGGATGCGCAGCGTGTTCTTCTCGCCGCGGGCCTGCTCGAGCAGCTGGTCAAACGATGCGTCCGTGCTGACGGTATGCATCAAGCGGATGGCGTGGTCGAACGTCAACGCGCGCAGGGCGTCCAGCGCCTCCTGCTGCGTGAGCAGGGCGGGGTCGCGCGTTTCGCGCTGCGGCGCGGGGCCGGGCTCCGTGGCCGCGCCGCGGCTGTGCAGATAGGCCTCAAAATCGCGCAGCTTCGTATAGACCGTGCGGTAACGGCGCTCCTTTTCCGGCGTAACGTCCGCCAGCTTTGAAAGGATCATCGCATAGGCCTCTGCCAGTGAATAAATGCGCACGGTCTCGCGTCCGCCCTCGCGCGTGCCGCGCACGCGGAAGTCCGCATAGATGAGCAGCAGGGACTCCACGGGCAGATTCTCAAATTCGAGGTCCCAGGTGGAGTGGTTCGCGGAGATATGCGCGATGTGCTCCATGCCGTGGCCGGACAGCCACTGCCAGGTATAATAATAGTGCAGATAGGGGATGCGCTTTGCATCCGCGCCGCGGCAGCCGAACTTGCCGATATCGTGGCACAGGGCGGCCGCGCTGACGAGCGGGACGTCGACAGGAAGCCCGGCTTCCTTCGCGCACTGGGCGGTCAGCGTGGCGATGTTGTGCACGCCGATGGTGTGCGAAGCGGCGTCAAACGGCAGAAGCTCCCGGCCGATGCGCAGCATGGTCACAAAATGCGAGGCGTGCAGTGCGGCGTGGAAGGCGGGCAGCTCATCGGCGACACGGCTTCCGTCCTCCGGGCCGTGCGCGGCCAGATCGGTCAGCATATCGAACGGCGCATCCTCACAGGCGAGCACGCCGTCCAGCAGCTCGGCCAGCGCGGCAAGCACCGGTGCCTCCGGCGGGGCCTGATAGGCGGGATCGGGGAACAGACCGTTGTCCAGCCACGCATACAGCGCGGGCAGCCATCCGGCCTCCGGCTCCGGCGCAAGGCGCGCCAGCAGCGGGCGCAGGGCGGTCACGACGGCGAAGCATACGCTGCTCCGATCATACTCCAGTCCGTTCAGCAGCTCGGCCGCGCCCTCCAGTCCGGCGGGCGGCACGAGCGCATTCAGTTTTTCCCGGGAAAAATACACGGCAGTCATCCTCTCCGTACATGCGTTTCCAAAACATACCCTTATTATAATAGAATCTTTCGGTTAAAACAAGGGCAGCACCGCATAATTCAGCGAGAGCATTCGGTGAAGGCCGAAGCTGCAATTGTGCGGTGCTGCCCAGAAAAAGAAACGCAAAATCTGCGGAACGGATGCGCGGAAATCGCGTCTGAATAGATAGAACAGTTTTGAGCAAATACACTTGCTGACATATTTTACGATTTTTGACGAAAGGATGATGGAGATGAAAAAGCTGATCTCCGCGCTGTGCGCGCTGATGCTGGCCGTTTCGCTTGCCGCCTGTTCCCGAGGCCCGGCGGAGCACGGCGGGCTGCTGCCGCTTGACCCGACGGACCCGCCCGCAACGGAAGAGCCGACCGCCGCACCGACCGACCCCACGCAGCCGCCCGAGCCGGTCGAGCTGCCCAATGCCGGGACGCTGGCCGCTCTGGCAGACGACGGCGCGGCCCTGTGCCTGTGCCAGTGGTCGCGCAGCGGGGAGCTGGAGCACAGCGGCATGCTGGACGCCGCTGCGGTCGCTGCGGTGCTCGATGCCGCCAATGCTGCGCAGTGGGTCGAGCGCAAAGCGCCGGGCGTGCAGGAATTCTCGTTTGACAGCTATGTGACGCTCAGCTCGCCAGCGGGCGGCGGCACGCTGCTCACGCTCTGGAAGGGCGTCTCCGCCCTGTGTATGGATGCACCTGGCGGCCGTGTCTGGCTGGACCAGCCGGAGGGTGCGGACCTCGCTGCAGCCCTGCAGGGGCTGGAGCAGCAGGATGCCTATCCGCGCAGCCTCTACGCCGTCGGCGTGACCGGGTCCGCTGAGGACGAGACCATCGCCCAGAGTGCTGCCGGAGCCATGGTGCAGAGCCTGAGCGCCCACGAGGCCCGCGACGGTGCGAGCAGCGGCGTCGAATCGCTCTGCGGCAACCGCCTGCGCTTCACGTTCCGCTGCAAACTTCGCGTCCCCGAGGACACTGCCGCCGCGTGGGGCGTGACGCCCGATGCCGCCGGAGAAGGGGAGCTGACGCGCAGCTGTGTCCTCGTCCGTGATGCCGTCGGCTTCTGGCACCCGGCTGCGGTGGAAAATGTATAATGCATAGTGTGATCCCCGACCGGAAGGCCGGGGATCGCTTTATGCAGACAATGAGAAAAGTTGATAATTCTAGGAGAATACCAAGAAAATCCACAAATTCCCGCTTGCAAAATTCGACAGCATGTGATATCATTTGACCGGAGTTTATTTTTGATTCATATATTCAGTTGAAAGGAGCGAGTGCCATGCCGGGTCATGGGCTGCAGGCCAGAGGAATTGCACGCGAACAGAAGATGATCTATGCGGGGATGACGCTCTTCCTCGAGCAGGGCTACGAGCGCACGACGACGGCACAGATCGCCCGCAAGGCCGGAATGTCTCCGGCATCGTTCTTCGCCGCGTTTGAAAATAAGGAGGCGCTGCTGCTGCGCCTGACGCAGATCATGTTCCGCTCACAGTTTTCCCGCGCGGAGAAGATGCTCCCGGCGGATCAGTCGCCGCTGCTGCTGTACGCCATGGAGACGGGGCTGCAGCTCCATATCGCGGAGTGCTCTGAGCCGCTGCGCGACCTGTATGTCACGGCGTATTCGCTGCCGTCGACGTCCGATTTCATCAACCGGAGCATGACGCCCCGGCTGCGCCAGATCTTCTCCCGCTGGATGAAGCGCGCGGACGACAGCGAGCTGTTTGAGCTGGAGCTGGCCTCCGCCGGTGTCACGCGGAGCTATATGTCCGTCCCGTGCGATATGTACTTCACGATGGAGCGGAAGATCCGCCGCTATCTTTCGTGCTGCTTCCGCATCTACTGCGTGCCGGAAAAAGAATACGCCCCTTATGTGGAGCGCGTCCTGCAGACGGATCTGCATCAGGTGGCGGAGAACATCGTCGCAGAAACGGTCCAGAATGCCGCAGCGGCCTTCGCTGCGACCATGGGAGCAGCTGCGGACGAAAACTGAGCCAAAAAAATCCTGCCGGAGTGGCTGACTCCGGCAGGATTTCGCTATATGAGGGCTTGATTCAGAATGTCGCGACCTCGTTCTTCGCGGGTTCGGCGGGCGTTACGCGGATGGCCGTCAGGATGGGACCGGTGCCGCGGTAGAGCGCATGGAAGCGGACGGAGACCGTCGCCTCGACCGTGACCCACTCGCGGGCGTGCAGAGAGGCGGCGTCGGCGTATTTGCACGGCAGACCCATGAAGGCGATGTCTTCCACGCAGCACGTCATGACAAAGCGGCCGGGCGCAAAGTAGCCGTCGCGGTCCTTTTTCAGGCGGGCGACCTGTCCCTTGAAGCGGACGGTCTTGCCGTCGTACTTCTTCGGCTCCTCCGTGATGTCGCGGTACCAGAGCGCAAAATCATCGTCGCCGATCTCCACGACCGGGGCGTTGATGTCAAAGGGGAGCGGGTCCTCGATCTCGTCGGGCTGCGTCGTTCCGTCGGTGTATTCATAGAGGATGCCGACGCGGCGGTTCAGCGCGCGGGCGAGCTTGTGCAGCGGCATGATGTCCGTGCCCGGTGCAAGACGATTGAACACGACCATCTCACAGCCCGTGAGCTTGTCCACCACTAGGGAGCGCATGTTTGCGTTGTAGGCGAGAATGCTCGTGCCGTCGGCAAACATGACCTCCTGCGCGATCTGCCAGTCCTCCGGCATTTTCTGGTAGAACGGGCCGACCTGCAGCATGCCGTTGAGCTCGACGACAACGCGCTCGCAGTGGTGCTTTTTGAACAGCTGTGAAAGCTCTTCGGTCGTAACGGCCTCCTGATCGATCACCTCGGGATAGACATGCTGGTAGGGATAGACGGAGAGGTCATATTCCTCCTCGCCCTCCTCGCAGATGAGCAGCAGCGTGCGCTCGCCTGCGTTGAAGCGTTCGTCCTCCAGCGTCTCCTGAATGAATTTCGTTTTTCCGGCGTCCAGAAAGCCGGTGAAGGCATAGACGGGAATGGCCATGGCAGCCTCCTTACACGCCGAACAGGGCGGCGAGTGCCTTTTCGTCCAGCTTCGAGCCGATGACGCACAGACGGCCCGTCACAGCGGCCGTGCCGGTGCGGACGTCGATCTCGCCGGGCACATGGTCAAAGTGCAGCCAGGTGCCGTCCGCCGTCGGAACGATGCCCTTGGCGCGCAGCACGATGCCATAGGTCTCGCCGTTGTCCAGTGCGGCGAGGGCATTGCGGATTTCTTCCTCGGTGAACTTCTTCGGCGTCTCGACGCCCCAGCTCTGGAAGACCTCGTCGGCGTCGTGGCCGTGATGATGGTGATGATGGCAGCAGTGGTGCTCGTCCTCATCCTCGTCATGGTCGTCATGGTCGTGATGATGGCAGCAGTGATGCTCATGCTCATCATCGTCTTCATCGTGGTCATGATGGTGATGGCAGTGATGCTCATCCTCGTCATCGTGGTCATGATGGTGGCAGCAAGGATGCTCGTGCTCGTCCTCCTCGCCGTCATCGTCATGATGATGGTGATGATGGTGCTCTTCCTCTTCGTCCTCGTCGTCCTCCTCGGACTGGGCGCTGCGGATCATGTCAGCCAGCTCTTCGGTGAGCGTGTGCTGCTTCTGCATGGCCTCGAGGATCTGTGCGCCGGAGAGCTGGTCCCACGGCGTCGTGATGATGACGGCGTTCTGATTGTGCTCGCGCAGCAGGGCCACGGCGGCAGCCAGCTTCTCCTCGGAGATGGAGCCGGTGCGGCTGAGAATGATGGCGGAGGCGGTCTCGATCTGGTTCGTGTAGAATTCACCGAAATTCTTCAGATAGACCTTGCACTTCGTGGCATCTGCCACGGTGATGAAGCTGCCGAGCGTGACGCTCTCGTCCGCAACGCGCTCTACAGCACCGATGACGTCGCTGAGCTTGCCGACGCCGGACGGCTCGATGAGGATGCGGTCGGGATGATAGTCGGAGATGACCTGCTTCAGCGCGCGGCCGA
>OLPS01004049.1_pt1 | contig 10690 bp, 9 predicted proteins | sample 1673071 | NCBI WGS metagenome assembly OLPS01 (sample SAMEA3136752, study PRJEB25190) | human gut metagenome | reverse complement strand
GTTTGCGAGCCGAGCGGTATTTTCTCCGACGTACACGCCGCCGGAGAAAATGATTTCCATTTTCTTTGCGCCTGCGGGCGCAAACTCTGCGAGGCTTTTTTGACAGTCTGATAACAAATGGTCCTGCAGTTCATTCGCTGCAGGACCATTGTGTTTTAAGGAGGAAAAGAACATGCTTGAGCAGCTGCCCGTCCTGCTGCTGCCGTGGTTTGCGGAACACCGCCGCGACCTGCCATGGCGGCGCGACCGTGAGCCGTATCACGTCTGGCTCTCGGAGATCATGCTGCAGCAGACGCGCGTCGAAGCCGTCCGCGGCTATTATCTCCGCTTTCTCGAGCGTCTGCCGGATATCGCTGCGCTGGCAAGCGCGCCCGAGGACGTGCTGCTGAAGCTCTGGGAGGGTCTCGGCTACTATTCCCGTGTGCGCAACCTGCAGAAGGCGGCGCAGTGCGTCATGGAGCAGCACGGCGGCGAGTTCCCGCGGGAGCTTCCCGCCATCCGCGCCCTGCCCGGTATCGGCGACTATACCGCCGGGGCCATCGCCTCCATCTGTTTTGAGGCGCCCACTGCAGCAGTAGATGGTAATGTCCTGCGCGTGATCCTGCGGCTGACGGTCTGCGCCGACTCCCCGGCCGATGTGCGCGTGCGGCGGCGCATCGGCGAAGAACTGAGCGCAGTTTACCCCGCGGGGCACTGCGGCGATTTCACGCAGGCACTCATGGAGCTGGGCGCGACCGTCTGCCTGCCGAACGGCGCACCGCAGTGCGGCGCCTGCCCGCTGCGTGCGCTCTGCGAAGCCCACGCGCAGGGGACGGAGCTGCAGTTCCCGACAAAGCCGCCAAAGAAGCCCCGCCGCATCGAGCAGCGCACCGTCTTCGTGCTGCAGTGCGGCGACCGGCTCGCCGTCTGCAAACGTCCGTCCCGCGGCCTGCTGGCAGGGCTGTGGCAGCTGCCGGACGTGCCCGGCAAGCTGGAAACGGCGGAGGCGCTCCGGCAGGCGGAGCAGTGGTGCGTGCATCCGACCGGTATCCTGAAAACGGCCGAACGGACGCACATCTTCACGCATGTACAGTGGGACCTGCGCGGCGTCTGGCTGACGTGTGCGGCGGAAGCGCCGCAGTTCACCTGGGCGGATGAGAACGCGCTGCAGCACGAGATCGGCCTGCCGACGGCTTATCGGCAATTTTTGGACTTGCATGCGGAATAAAAAGCGTGTATACTGAAGCTACCAACAAAACGGAGGTCATTGACATGGAAGACAACCGCGCACAGTACGGCGAGGACGAGATCATCACGCTGGAATTTGACGACGGCGTTACGTTCGACTGCGGCATGATGGGCACGTTCGAGCTCGACGGCAAGGAATATATCGCACTGGAGGCCCTGGATGATTCCGACGACGTCTATCTCTACGGCTATCAGCGCAACGACACCGATTTCGATCTGCTCGACATCCCCGAGGAAGAATTCGACCGCGTCGCGGCAGAATTCGACCGTCTGATGGACGAGCCGATCTGAGAATCCAAAACAACATGCGGCCGGAGCTATTCTCTCAAGAGAGGCTTAGTAAGGAAGAAGGTAGTACAAAATTTGTGCTGCCTTCTTTTTGTATGATCCGATGCTCATTGTGCCTATGGACAAAAAAGTGATATTCCGGGCCTTGCCCGGAGTGATATTTTCCTTTTCGGAACGTGATATAAAAGCCGCACGGCTTTTGTGATATTCTATTCGCCGCTCAAACTGCCGCAGGCAATATCACGATGCAAAGCATCATTTCACTGTCCGAAGGACAATATCACTCGCCGTCAGGCGAATATAACAGAGGCGCACATCCCTACGGAGTGCGCCTCCCCGGCCGCTGCATTTTTTATTCCCGGTTATTCCCGGACCGGCTCCGCCGAGATCGCAGAAATTTCATAAGCCGTCCGCCGCTCGGCCGTGGTGCCGAGCATTTTGATATACTCCCGGCTCTGCAGCCGCCCGGTCAGCGCCAACTGCGTGCCGACCGGCAGCTCCGCCGCCTCCTGCGCCGTGCGGCCCCAGAGGATGCAGGGCAGATAGTCCGCACGGCGATAGGGCCGGTTCACCGCGAGCATCACGTCGCAGATCTCCCGCCCGAGCGGTGTGCGGCGATAGACCGGCGCGCGGCAGATGGTCCCGAGCAGCTCGGCGCGGTTGTCGTGCGCCGCGCTGCAGAGCGTCATCGTCTCGGCCAGCACGGAGATCACGAGCCGCCGCCCCTCCGGCTCGCGGTTGTTATAGGAGCGGATCTGCCCCGTCACACACAGCGTATCCCCGCCTGCCGCGGGCGTCTGCTCCAGAAGCTCCAGCGGCGCGAGCACCGGCAGCGTGTCCGTCGTGCCGGACAGGCGCTCGACCTCGAGCGGGAAAGCATAAAACCGGCGGCCGTGGTTTTCATGGGAATAGCGCGGAGCACCGGCGAGATTTCCGGTCAGGATGATCTGATTGACGATATGTTCCATTCTCCCACCTCGTTGTATTCTTATGGGAGAGTATATTCCCCTGCCGGAGCCATTATGATATGCGGACAGCCCGCCTTGCGGCGGGCCGTCCGGCTTTATTTTATTTTGCGGCGCTTGCCCGTCATGGACTCGACCGCAAGGCGGAACACCCGCGTGTGCGCCATGGATGCACGGTCAAAGGCAAAGTCCGGGCGGCCGTAGTGCGCCATCAGGCACTGCAGCGCTGCCTCGCGCTCCGCCTCCGGGACCGTCTCGAGCCGCCCGCGGCCGATGACGCTCTCATAGGCCATGGTGCACATACCGTGCGCCTCATCCGTGCAGAGCATGTGGCCGCAGTCCATCTCAAACGTCGCGCGCGGGTCCCGCTCCATGCGGTCATATTTCGTTCCGGTCATCGCGCCGTGGAACAGCAGATACAGCGTGCCTTCCCGCTCCTCCATGCCGAAATTCAGCGGCACGACATAGGGATAGCCGCTTTCGTCATTCAGGGCAAGGCGGCAGACGTCACAGCGCGCCATGACGTCCAGCAGCTCCTGCCGGTCTGTGATCTCCCGGTCTGTTCTTCGCATTCTCGTCCCTCCTCAGGAATTCAGCAGCGGCCGCAGCACGGCGCGCTCGTCGAAGCGCGTGTCCTTCGAGTTGACCAGGAACACGAGCTCCGTCAGATTTTCCGCGCTGCCATAGGCCTGCGCGAATTTTTCGATCTTCGAGCCGTCCACATCGCGGATATACAGGCGGCCTGTGCAGACATCGGCCGGGAAGGCCGTGTCGTCCGTCTCAAACGAGATCATGAGATTGCTCCCGGAGAAGAACGTCGTAAGCTCCTGCGCCGCATCCTGCGTCAGCTCCGCGCCGGACTTTTCGGAATGATAGGAGATGCTGTTGCTCGCCGGGAAACGGAACTCCGAGAACACGACCTCGCGGAAGCCGCGGCTCGAAAGCTCACGCGCGATCTGCTTGAGGTAGATCATCACGGTCTCGCTCGCGGGGGCGAGCCAGTAGCAGCCGTTGGAGTCCATCCACAGCGCGCCGCTCGAAAGCGGGAGGGCCGCAGCGGAATTGGCCAGCGCAAACGCCGTGTCGCAGAAGGCCGGGACCTCCGCAATGAGGTAATAGCCGTGCTGGCTGAGCCAGTCGATGAGGGAATCCACGGCCGCCGTATCGACGTCCGCCAGCTCCGCGCCGTCGATGGAGCTGGAATAGTAAAAATTGCCAAACGTGCTCTTGAGCTGCAGCAGAACGGCACAGGCCCCCTGCTGCTCGAGCGCCGCGCGCACGGCCTCGGGGTCGCGCAGCATCTGCGTCGTGACATACACGCCGCCGAGGTCGGTGATCCGATCCGAGCCGGGCTGCGCCTCGTCATAGACGATCTGCGCATCCGAGACCTCCGGCAGCGCCGCCGTCGCGCCCGTGCCGTCCGGATCCTGCGCGTTTTTCTTCAGGGAGAGGTGCGCGCCGTCGCGGTCATAGGTGACATAAGGCTCAAGGTACAGCAGCAGCGCCGCGCCGATGACGATGGCCGCCGCCAGCACGATGCCGAGCACGCGCAGGAGCTTGCGCAGCATCAGGCGCCTGCGATAGGAAAGGCGGGGCATCTCAGCGCGCCCCCAGGCGCGCCGTCAGGCCGCACCATTCACCCTCGTGCGCCGCATGGACGATCTCCAGCCCGGCCGCCGCGAGCGCCGCGCGCACGTCGTCCTCCCGCGTCGTGAGGATGCCGCTGCAGACGAACGCCGCATCCGGCCGCATGAGCTTCGGCACAACGGGCGCAAGACGGATGATGACATCGGCCACGATGTTGGCGCACACGATGTCAAAGCCGTCTCCCGCCAGCGCCTGCAGAAAAACCGCATCCTCGACGACGTCGCCCGTCCGCGCCGTGAAGCGGTCCGGGCCAAAGCCGTTCTGCGCCGCATTCGCCGCGGCGATATGCTCCGCGCTCGGATCGATATCGACGCCGACGGCGCTTGCCGCGCCGAGCCGCAGGGCACTGACGGAAAGGATTCCGCTGCCGCTGCCGAGGTCTGCCACGCGCTCTCCGCCGTGGAGGAGCGACTCGAGCGCGCGCATGCAAAGCTGCGTCGAGGCATGCTCGCCCGTGCCGAACGTCAGGCCGAGATCGAGGATCACGGGCAGACGGCCCTGCAGGTCGTCGACCGTCATCCACTGCGGAACGACGAGCAGGCGCTCACCCACTGGCAGGGGGCGGTAGTTCTGTTTCCAGGAATTGGCCCAGTCCTCGCCCGGGATGCGGTCGAGCGCCAGCGTCAGCGGGCCGAATTCACAGGCCGGATAGCGGCCGGGCAGCTCCGCGAGCAGGGCGCGCAGCTCTGCAAGCTGAGCCTCCGCAGTCTCCTCAGGCAGGTACAGGCGCACCTGCGACAGGTCGCGCATCCGCGCGGCAAGCTTTTCATCCACATAATCCCAATAGGCGCGCGCGCCGTCGAGGAACTGGCGGAACTGTTCGCTGTCATCGATGACGAAGCTGTCAAACCCGGCCTCCGTCAGCTCGGCGCACAGAAGATCGATGCCGCCGGATGCCGTTCGGATGGTCACTTCAAGCCACTGTTCCATGTTCATCCCTCCATAAATACAAATTACTTCTCCCTATTCTACAGGATTCCGTCCGGAATAACAAGCGAAATCTTTTTGCGGCTCTTTCATTTCCGGGAAAAACGTGTATAATAAAGGCAAACACGCTGAAAAAGGATGAATGCCCATGATCGAAACGATCGAGCTGGCCGCAGGCGTTACCCTGCTGGCCGTGCAGACCGAGAAATTCAAGTCCGGCTGCTTTAGCTTCAACCTGATGCGCCCGCACACGAAGGCCGCCGCCCCGCTCGATGCCCTGCTGCCGAGCGTGCTGCTGCGCGGCTCGGAGCGCTGGCCGGATATGCGCGCCATCTCGATGCGCCTTGACGAGCTGTACGGCGCAACGCTCGGCACGCTCGTCCGCCTGCGCGGCGAAACGAAGCTGACCGGCTTTTACGCTGATTTTATTGAAGAGGCCTTCCTCCCGGCGGGCGAGGCCGTCTTTGCCCCGATGGTGGAGTTTTTCCGCGACATTCTGTTCCATCCCGCGCTGGAAAACGGCCTGCTGAACGCCCGCTATGTCGAGAGCGAAAAGCAGAACCTGATCCACGCCATCGAGTCCGCGCAGAACGACAAGCGCGTCTACGCCGCCATGCGCATGCGCCGGATCATGTGCGAGGGCGAAGCCGCCAGCATCCCCCGCCTCGGCTATGCTGAGGACGTCGCCGCGATCACGCCGGAGGCCCTGACGGCGCACTGGCGCACGGTGCTGCGCACCGCTCCCATCATGCTGTTCTACGCAGGCCGCCGCACGCCGCAGGAGGCCGCCGCCCTGTTCCGTCCGCTGTTTGACGGACTGGAGCGTGACCCAGTCTCTCCCCCGCCGACGGTCGTGCGCCGCAGCGCGGAGACCGTGCGCGAGGTTACGGAGTCCATGGATGTCACGCAGGGCAAGCTCGTCATCGGTATGCGTACCGGCATCACCGCCTCCGACCCGGACTATCCCGCCCTCGTGCTGCTCAACTCCGTCTACGGCAGCGGCGTGACGAGCAAGCTGTTCGTGAATGTCCGCGAAAAGCGCTCACTGTGCTACTATGCCTCCTCTGCCGTTGAGAAGTTCAAGGGTCTGATGATCGTGTCGTCCGGTATCTCGTTTGATCAGTATGAAACGGCGCGCGACGCCATTCTGGCCGAGCTGGACGCCTGCCGCCGCGGCGAGATCACACCGGAGGAGCTGGAATCCGCCCGCCGCTCGCTGATCTCCGCTGTCCGCGCCGGGCTGGACACGCCCGCCGCGCTCGACGACTGGTATATCGGCATGTCCATCGAGCCGTGCGACGACCCCGAGACCATGCTGCAGAAGCTCCCCGCCCTGACGGTCGAAGATGTCGTGCGCGCAGCCCGGCGCATCACCACGGACACGATCTATTTCCTGAAGGGAGACGAAGCATGACACTGCATGAATTCCCGCGCCTCGGTGAGCGCTACTGGGAGCAGCGGCTTGAAAACGGCCTGCTCCTCCGCGTCGTCCCGAAGCCCGGCTTTGCCCGCAGCTACGCCTTCCTCGGCGTGGACTACGGCTCCATTGATACGTCCTTCACCCGCGGCGGCGTTTCCTGCCGCACACCGGACGGCGTGGCGCATTATCTGGAGCACAAGATGTTCGATCTGCCGGAGGATAACGCGATGAACCTCTTCGCGGCCCACGGCGGCTATCCGAACGCCTTCACCGGCTATGCCATGACGGCCTATTATTTCGACTGCACCGAGCAGTTCGCCGAAAATCTCCGTATTCTGCTGCGCATGGTGCTCACGCCGTGGTTCCCGGACGAGAGCGTGGAAAAGGAGCGCGGCATCATCGCGCAGGAGATCCGCATGTATGAGGACAGCGCTGACTCCCGCGCCTATGAGGACCTGTTCGGCGCGATGTTCGCGCATCACCCCATCCGCGTTCCGATCGCCGGAACGGTCGAATCCATCGGTGAGATCACCCCGCAGGTCCTGCAGGACTGCCATGCGGCATTCTACGCGCCCGCAAATCTCATGCTCTGCGTGACGGGCGATGTCGACCCCGCGCTGGTGGAGGAGATCGCCCGTGCGGAGTCCGCAAACGCCCATGCAGAGCCGGTCCCCGTGCGGGACTACGGCCCGGCCGAGGCCATGACCTGCCCGACAAAGCGCACGGTCCGGCATATGGAGATCGCCATGCCGACGTTCTGTCTCGGCTTCAAATGTGAGCCGCCCGCCCGCGGTCTGGAGTCCATGCGCCGCGAGATCATTGGCGATCTGGCTGCCGAAATTCTCGTAGGAGAATCCTCGGCGCTCTACACGCGCCTGTATGACGAGGGCCTCATCAATTCGGACTTTTCCGCCGGATATGAGAGCGTGCGCGATGCCTGCCTGTTCAGCGCGGGCGGCGACAGCCGCGACCCGGACGCCGTGCTCCGCGCCATTCTGGACGAGGCGCAGCGCCTGTCCCGCGAGGGCTTTGACCGCGCGCTGTTTGACCGGCTCATCCGTTCGTCGCTCGGCCGCCGCACCCGCGACCTTGACAGCTTTGAAAGTGTGTGCTACCGTATGTGTGCCTACCACTTCGACGGCGTGGATTACTTCTCCTTCCCGGAGGCCTACGCTTCCGTCACGCCCGAGGACGTGCTGCAATTCATCCGGCAGGTCATCCGCCCGGAGCGCGCCGCGCTCAGCATCATTCTTCCCAATGAAAGTGAGGAATCCGCATGAATATCTTCTTAACCAGTCCCATCAGCTTCCCCGGGCTCGGCATTGAGGGCATTGATCCGCCCGACGGCTTCTGCATCCCGGGAACAAACTTCGAGATCAAATTCTACGGCGTCATCATCGCCATCGGCGTGCTGCTCGCCGTGACGTACTGTCTGCGCCGGGCCAAGCAGTTCGGCGTCACGCAGGACGACATTCTCAATCTCGTGCTCATCTGCCTGCCGTCCGCCATCGTCGGCGCGCGCCTGTACTATGTCATCTTCGAGTGGGACCAGTTCTTTGGCCCCGGCATTCCGTGGTACCGCTTCCTCGATATCCGCAGCGGCGGCCTTGCCATCTACGGCGGCGTCATTGGCGCGGTGCTCGGCATGCTGATCTATACCCGCGTGCGGAAGCTCAAAATTTTTCCCTTCCTCGACCTGACCGGCATCGGTCTGCTGCTCGGGCAGGCCATCGGCCGCTGGGGCAACTTCTTCAACCGAGAGGCCCACGGCGGCGTGACGACCTGCTTCCTTCGCATGGGCCTGGTTGAGAACGGTGAGCTGCAGTATTTCCACCCGACGTTCCTCTATGAGTCCGTCTGGAACCTGACCGGCTTTGTCGTGCTGCACTTCCTGTCAAAGAAGCGCAAATTCGACGGTCAGATGTTCCTTGCATATCTCGCATGGTACGGCGCAGGGCGCATGGTCATCGAGGGCCTGCGCACGGACAGCCTGTGGCTCGGCCCGGTCCGCGTCAGCCAGCTGCTCGCAGCCGTGACTATGCTGCTGTCGCTCGGCATCCTGCTGTATCAGGCCATTTTTGTCAGGCACGATCCCGCGAAGATGCAGGTCAACCGCGTGGCAGCCGCCGAAGCCGCCGCTGCCAAGGCCGCAGAGGCGCAGCCGGAGGAGACCGCCGAACCGGAAGATGCAGCATCTGAGCCGGAGGACGAAGCATCCAGGAAAACCGAAGAATCCATTGAACCCGATGAATCAAAGGAGTGATCTTTTATGAAGGAAACCATGGAAACCCTGAAATGCAAGGCCGTCCACGTTGCGGCCAGCGCAGCCCAGACCGCGCGTCTCGTCGCGCTGATCTCCAAGAAGAAGTTTGCCATTCTGGCGGAACAGGACAAGATCCGCCGCTGCTACACGCAGCTTGGTAAGGTCTACTACAAGGACTACGTCACGGATGAAGAGCCGGATGACGCCGAGTACGACCCGCTGTGTGAGCGCATCTCCCAGTCGTTCCGCCGCATCAACCGCCTGCGTCAGGAGCTGGAAGCCGCGAAGGCCAAGCTTGCCGGTGAGCAGCCTGAGGACGAAGCCGAACCCGAGGCCAAGCCTGAGACGGAGCCGGAAACCGAGCCCGCTGCGGAAGAAGAGGACTTTGCGGACAACGAAACTCCCGAGGCCCCGGAAGAGAACTCCTGAAGCAACTGCCGGACTGTCGAAAATACCGCCCGGCCGAAAGTTTCGGAGAGAAGGTTCGAAGGAGCTTATTTTGACAAGCTGCACATGAATGTTCCCCCTCCGGCATAGATATGTCCCGGAGGGGGAATTTTCTATGCGCTTGACCGAGCTTGCCCTGCGGCGGGCGGGTGCCGCCGATCTGGAGGAATTCCAGCGGCGCGAGGGCCTGTATCCGTCCGGGCAGGAGGATATTCTGACCATGCAGCGGCTCACGCCGCTGCTGCTGGGCTATGAACGCTATATGGTCAAGCCCGGCGACACCTATTACCGCATCGCCACGGCGCGCGGCACATCCGTCCGCGCCATGCTGACGGCCAATCCGAACCAGAACCCAAATCTGCTCATCCCGGGGCAATATCTGAACGTGCCCTACGGCTTCCCCGTCGTGCCGGCGGACGTCCCGTTTTCATCGGAGCTGCTGCAGATCTGCGTGCAGGGACTTCTCGTGCGCTATCCGTTCCTGTCACAGAAATGCATTGCCCGGACGGCGTGGGGCAGGCCCGTCACAGCCCTGCGCATCGGGCAGGGGCCGCGCTGTGCGCTCTATAACGCCAGCCACCATGCGAATGAGTGGATCACGACGCCGGTCCTGCTGCTGTTTCTGGAGCAATACGCCTATGCTGTGGCGACGGAGGGGCGCATCCTCGGCATGGATGCCCAGCAGCTCTGGCGGCGCACAACGCTGTGGCTCGTGCCAATGGTGAACCCGGACGGCGTCGACCTCGTCACGGGGGCCATCCGGCCGGGCAGCCAACAGTATCAGGCAGCGCAGCGCATCGCGGCAGGCTTCCCGGAAATTCCGTTCCCGGACGGCTGGAAGGCGAATCTGACGGGGACGGACCTCAATCTGAACTACCCCGCAGGCTGGGAGCAGGCGCGCACAAACAAATTCGCACTCGGCTTCACCGGCCCGGCCCCTCGGGACTATGTCGGGGCCTCGCCGCTCGACCAGCCGGAAACGGCTGCTATGGCAGCTCTGACCCGCGCCGTGCAGCCGGATGTCACGCTGTCCTATCACACACAGGGAGAAGAGATCTACTGGCGCTTTCAGGACTATGCGCCGCCCGGTGCACAGGAGCTCGGTGAACGGCTGGCGCGGGTCAGCGGCTACCGGCTGGAGGACACGCCGTTCGCCTCGGGCTTTGCGGGCTATAAGGACTGGTTCCTGCAGGACTTCCGCCGCCCCGGCTATACGATCGAGGCCGGTCTCGGCACGAATCCGCTGCCGCTTTCCCAGTTCGACGAAATTTATCGCCGCAACATCGGCATCCTCGTCCATGCGCTGCCGTAACAGCCAATGCCTGACTTCCGTCAGGCATTCCAGCTTGCCAAAAAAGTCCCTCCGTGACTTTTTCGCCAAACTGCTTTCAGAATTGCAAAATCAATTTTTGTAGTTTTATTTTGCAATTCTGCCGCTGCGGCGGGTGATGGAACGCGAAAGGAAACCCTGACGGTTTCCTTGTATTATAGAGTAGTAGTTTTTAT
>OLPS01004033.1_pt1 | contig 10738 bp, 7 predicted proteins | sample 1673071 | NCBI WGS metagenome assembly OLPS01 (sample SAMEA3136752, study PRJEB25190) | human gut metagenome | reverse complement strand
AATTCCTATACGTTTTCTTTTTCTTTACTTCTTTCAAATATTCTGACAAATATACTTTGATTTCTTCGGATGTATTTAAGATAATATCATTCATTCCTATTTCCAAATCATTTTCTGCAATATTAGGAATCATGAAAGAAGTTCGGTTTGTTCCCACATTTTTATCTAAAAACTCTCCTGACAAAACACCAGCATAATAATACCCCTTCTCGAAAAAAAGATTTTTATCAAGATCAACAATATATTTTTCTATATTTATTTCCTGGACCATCCGATCATTCGCATAAAGGTATAATTTACTTGCTTCAAATGATGAATCCATAATTTTTGTATGTCGTAAGAAAAATTTTTCATTTTTAATTTCAAATTCTATTAGGTTCGATTCTTCTTGTATAGAATTTCTAAACATTTGATTTATATTATAAGTCTGCTGATTAATATCATCCACTACTATAATTTCTGGACATGTTGGCGACATTAAATAGATAAAACAATGCTGCATGATTTTCGTAGCAACATTATCGCCTCCTTTTGGAAGTTTATCTTTATATGGTGATAAACAGTCTTCTAATGTTACAACTGTTTTATTATCTTTTAATTCATCAATTTTTATTAATGAATCGTTAATTTCATCTTGATTTAACATAAAATCAAAACTTCTTTTTACCCATTGATCACCATTTTCAAAGCAGCTTTCAATCTTAGCTTTTCGGAAAGCTTTTAACCATGTAAACCTACCAACACCCTTTCCACCTTTTTCAATTCTATATGTGGAATCTAATTGCAAAAAAGATTTCATATTAGCATCATTAAAGCCAATTCCATTATCAATTATTATAAACCCCGTAATATCATTAATGCTGCCATCAATCCCATCTGTCTGAATATACTGTTGTGGTTCACGTACAATATGAACCATAATACGACCATTTAGAGTATTTTCTTTTTGTTGTCGTTCATCAATGGCATAGATAGAATTAACAATTGATTCGTATAGAGGCATCAACGCTTTTGTTGCCGGTAATTCAAAATTTCTAACTCGACCTGATAAATTACTTGTAAAAAATGACATTAATTTAGTCCTTTCTTCTTTTTTCATATCAATTTTGATCTTCTTGTTATGACTCATTTTATCAATTTTTTTAATTTCCTTCAACATCTCCACCTCACAATCTATTACAAATATGAGTTTTTTCACAAAAAATATTTTTCACATATAAAAAAAAGAAGCAGCCTTTCAAAGAAAGCCACTCCTTTTCCATCTTATTTAATTTTTACTTTCTTCACACTACTCCACTTACCATAAACCTTAGTTTTTCCAACCTGTTTGTAAGCTCTGACTCTGACATAAACCGTCTTCTTTCTCTTGAGTCCTTTCACTTTGTAAGAAGTGATCGTGTATTTTTTGCGTTTAACTCTGATCTTTTTGTATTTGAACTTTTTCAGATCTTTTACTTTCTGTCCTTTAAAGTTTTTCTTGTAAGAATAGCTGATCTGGTATCCTGTGACCTGATCCTTATTCTTTAAGATATTGATCGTAAACGCTTTCTTTAATGCTTTGATCTTCTGGATCGCAGCTTTCTTTACAGAGATCCTGATCACAGGAGCTGCAGTTGTTGCAGTTTCTTTTTTTGCTGCAGTTGTTCCTGCTGTAGAAGAATCTTCTGTGCTTGGTCTTGTTTCTGTCGTAGCAGGTTTTGTTTCTGTTGTTGTGGAAGATGTGGTTGGTTTTGACTCTGTTGTAGCAGTTGTCTTATCTTCCGTTGTAGGTTTGCTTTCTGTTGTTGTTGTAGTAGCTGCAGTTGTTCCAGTCGTTGGCTTTGTCTCAGAAGTTGCAGAACTGCTTTCTGTTGTGCCAGTGGTTGGTTTTGTCTCCGTAGTCGTTGTTGTAGGTTTCTGATCTTCGGTTGTCGTAGGAGCTTTCTTTTCGATCACAAACGTAAAGTTTAATTCATACCCTTTGTAATCTCCCATACCGATGATCTTCATACTTGCAACACCCGGATCGATGTTATTGCTGTATTCTGCCTTGTAATCTACATTTTCCTGTAATTCCTTGTCACAGTGGCTGCATCTCATATCAGGATCGATCAGGACCGTATTTCCCGTCCATTTAAATGTTCCAAGACTTTCTCCATCCTTGTGTCCTTTAGAATAGAATCCATTCCATCCATGCTGCTTTTCGATCGTGTAGTAGAATGTCAAACTGCTTCCCTCATAATATCCTGATCCGATCACTTCTGCTTTTGCAGTTCCTGCATCAACGTTATCAGAATAAACGATCTTGTAATCTGTTCCCTCTTTTAAGACATGTCCATCGATCGGATCGATCATATCTCCAAGTTTCATAGTCTGTGCTTTTCCTGTCCATTTCAGAGTTCCAAGATTCTCTCCGTCTTTGTGATCTTTTGCAGCAAAGCTCTTGTTCTTGATCGTATAAGTAAAGCTCATTTCATGTCCTGCATAACGTCCGATCCCGATGACTTTTGCTGTTGCAGTACCTGGATTGATATTGTTGCTGTATTCTACTTTGTAATCCACACCCTCGATTAAGAATGTCTGGTTGTAGTTACTGTACATCAGCCCAATGGATGGTTTCACTTCTTCTCCAGTGTAAGCATAGGATCCCATATCAGCTCCATCTGTGTAAAGGTTGTTGTGGAATCCGCTTTCTCCATCATGATCCACGATCGTGTAAGTAAAGCTTAAAGTACATCCATCATAGTCATTTAATCCAACGATCTGTACGTTTGCAACACCAGGTTTTGTATTGTCTGAATAAACCAGTTTATAATCCGTTCCTTCAGATAATACTTTTCCTGTCTTATCTGTCACATTGCTGATCGGATATCTTACTTCGCTTCCTGTATATTCTACACTTCCAAGATCTTCTCCGTCTTTATGATCTTCAAATGAGAATGTCTTATTCTTGATCGTATAAGTAAAGCTCTGTGTCCATCCTTCATAATCACGCGTTCCAATGACTTTTACAGTGACTTTTCCAGGTTCTGTACGGTCTCCTGTGTATTCTAATTCATAATCACTTCCTTGATATAATTCATTTCCACAGTGATTACATGTCAGATTTAATTCTGGCTCTACATCATTTCCTGTCCACTCATATGCTCCAAGATCATCTCCATCCTTGTGTCCTGTCACGCTGAATCCATTCCAACCATGCTGTTTTTCAATGTGGTATGTATAAGTTAAAACAGTTCCTTTTGCATCTCCGATTCCAACAACCTTGACCGTTGCAGTACCCTCTTCAATGTTATTGGAATATTCTAACTGATAATCTTTTCCTTCGACAGCTTCTGTATCAACTACAAATCCATAAATATCCTGAACATAGATCTTTCCAATATCGGGTTTCACTTCTTTTCCTGTCCATTTATAAGTTCCAAGATCGTCTCCATTATAATAAGATTCTGCTTTTAGATCTTTTGCTTTTAATGTATAGGTAAAATTCAGTTCATATCCTGCATATTCATTTAATCCTACAACTTTTGCTGTACCTTCTCCCGGATGATCTGTATTAGAAAATGTGATCGTGTAATCTTTTCCATTTTTTAATTCTTTTCCGCAATGATTACATGCAATAGGAATGTATGGAGTTTTTCCATGATACCCCCATTCGCTCCATTCAAGACTTCCGATATGATCACCATTCTGATACGTGTCATTATAATACTTGATACCATTCCATCCACAATCTTCTTCGATCTCAAAATTAGCGGTCTGGTCAACACCTTTATAAGCACCCATACCGATCACTTTGACAGTCGCAGTTCCAACATTCACGTTGTTTTCATATTCCAGTTTATAATCTGTTCCTTCTTTTAATTCCTTGTTGCAATCAGCACAACGGATCAGAACATCCGGTTTTACTTCTTTTCCAGTCCAGTTATAACCAGAATATAAATTACGGATATCGTATCCCTCTTCTCCATGCTTATGATATTCCACATTTACAGAAGTCTTAGCTGTCATTCCCTCAAAAGCACCAATCCCCTTAATTGTCACATCTACTTTTCCAGTTTTTTTGTAATCAGAAACAATGACTTCATAATCTTTATCTCTCCCTAAATTGTTATGACAATCTGCACAGGTTACATTAATGCTTTTTTTAATGTTGTCTAAAAGATTCTCTGTTTCCCACCATTCTTTATAAACGATTGTTTTCTGATCTGCTGTTACATTGATTCCTGATCCTGCCTGTGTTAATTTATAAGTTGCTGTATGATCTCCTGCGGTTGCAGTAATAGTTGCAGATCCATGTGCATTTGCTTTTGTAGTGACCACACCATTGCCATCCACAGTTGCAAGATCTTCATTTGAACTCTTAAAAGTTACCACATCGGTACAATCATCCTCAGATAATTTTGCGATTAGATGAATTTCATGAGAAGTTCCATCGCATAAGATCTTATCGGATGTTTTATTGAGTGAAAGTGATGTTGTTTTCTTTTCTGGAAGGACGCCATATACCTCTTTTTCTCCCTGATAAATATACATAACATGTTCTTTCCAATGCTGTTCGAATTCTTCTTTTAAAGCAGCAGTCTTAAATTTGATTGTTTTTGTTCCTAATACTGCATCTTCTTTTCCGGCTTCACTATCATTAATTGAATAAAAACAATGATATGCAAACAATGGCATTTTATTTCCATAAACATCAACTTCTAGATTTTGCTGTGGCATAGAATTAATGAGATCGAATGCTTCAACACTTGCAGGAATAATCAATTTGCTATATAGTGTTTCAGATGAATTATAATGCCCATTGTCGTCAATAATGTCAGCAAATGTAACTAGCCCAGCGAATCCAATCGCAGTAATATCACTGTCAATTTTCAAAATCCCATTGTTGTTCTGCGCATCAGATTTCTGCATTTGCACTGGATATCCTAGCAAGATCTTTCCTCTTAACGTTCTTGTCTCCATTTCCCCATCTGATAGTCCTACATATCCACTAATCTTAGAAGAATATAATTTTCCATCTTCAACATACAAATTATGAATATTTTTTTCTTTCTGTACATACTTTTCTAATTTAAAACATCCAGCAAAACAATTGCATCCAATTCCTAATCTGCTTGAAAGATCAGTGTTCTTTCCAATATAAACTGTTTTTAAATTATAACATGTTCCAAACACCTGAATTCCATCTACGCTTTCAACATTAGACAGATCCACATCTTCTAATCCAGACTGCAGAAACGTATACCATCCAGTCAATTCTTTTACATTCTTCAGATCGATATGTTTTAAAGCAGCTGTGTACTTAAATGTTTCATATCCATCAATCTTTGTCAGACTCTTGGATAAGTCTACATTTGCTAATTTTGTACAGTAATAAAACGCATATTCATCTAAAGAAGTCACGTTATCATTCATCTGTACATTTTCAATATTGGAATAAGCAAAAGCTCCGTTCCCAATGGATGTGATGTTTTTACCGAAGATAAGCTTTTTAATTCCTTTACACGATTTGAAAGATCCTGCCGGAATTTCTTTTAATGTATCTGGCAATGTTAAAACATCTTTTTCTAATGCACAAGGTGCAGCTGAAACCATTTCTGTCTGATCTTTGTTGTAAACGATTCCATCTTTGACTGAAATATATTTTGCTTTCTCAGGATTTGATAATTCATATCCTTTGAAAACATAACTCTTTTTCCATTCTAATTCTGATTTATCATTATCATATGAGGAATGTCCATAAAAACTTCGATCAAATTTCTTTAAAGTAGAAGGAATTGTCATTTTTTCTACATATTGGTCCGTAGAAGAATCCCAACATGTTTCAACACCCTCTGGAATGATCAGATGTTTCGCTTTTACATTTAATGTTGCAGCATCTGTCACTTTGTAAGTTGTGTTATTTAATGTAACCTGTGAAGGATATGTTAATTCGTCTGTAATATCATATGTAATTTCTTTATTATTCTCTTTTTTAGGATTACCATCTTCATATACAATTCCTTTTACATACTGAGCTGACACTTCTCCTTCAGCAGTTACTGTATATTCATATCGGATACGATGTGTTTCATCCACATACTGATCCTGAGTAAACTGATATCCAATCTCTCGCTCTTTGGCGTCTTTGTTGACCGTTGCTTTTTTCAGATTACTTTCTTTTGCATTCGTATCCTCTTTGATGATTCCTTTTTTCTTTGCAAGCTTTAGTCCTTCTTCCGGACTCATCGCATTGATCTGCTGCATGATCTTTGCACGTTCTTTTTTGCTTAATACAGTAGCTGATGATGTAGTTTTCTTTGCAGCTGCTACTTTTACGGTATCTGCCATCACTGGAACTGCAGGATAGATCCCCTGTAACGACATCATAACCGCCAGTCCAAATGGTACAACTTTTCTTAATTTACGCATACTCTTTCTCCCTCCGTATATAAAACCTGTTTTGCATCAGGTTATTGAGTCTTTTTTAATCTTTACATAATAAATATGAGAGATTTTTATTTTTTTATTTTTCACATATAAGATTTTGAAATAAAAAAGGACTCCATCAAGGAGTCCATAGTTGTTGTTATTTGAGATTTAACTCCCTCATATATTTTACCAGATATGAGAGAGAAAATGAAGTAAAGAAATATAAGACCGCTTTATTATTCTTTAAAATTTATAAATGGCAAATTATATGCAGGAAAATTTGAAGAATTAGTGACATTAGCTACAATTGGTCTCATATATCCCAATAATAATGCAGGAGCGTTAAGATTTAACATAGAATTCACCATTTCATCATCTAGATTTTCCCATTTGAAGTCAGAAGCAACAACAGTTCGCAATTTAAATGGAGCATTTTCACTATTAATATTTGTTTCTAATTCTAGTGCTACATTTGCTTTATTTTCATTTTCACTTTTTGTTATTTCTACATTAAAAGTGTTTTGCATTTCTATATCATTATTATTTACATCAAATTTTGGATTAATTACAAAATTAATTTCTTTTAAATACGGATTTAAAAATTGAAAATCACTATGTTTCATAATTTGTACACCTTTCTTTGTTATCTTTTATGCTGCATCTAAATAATTTTTTTTATTTAGTTCTTGGATATCTATTTTATTAATATCTTCTTTATATTTTTCGTTTTTAGTAATAGTATACGCATCTTTAAATTTCATTTTTTCGTTTTTTTGTTTTTTACTTAACCATTCATCTTTTTTTAAAGCTGACATATTTTGATACATTTCAATATATTTATTTGACATATTTATTTTATAAAAGCTATTATTTTCCCTTTCAATTATTACATTGTTATAACTTATGTCAATTGTTATTTTTAATTGTGTTTGTATTTTTTTATTTCTTTTTTTAGTAAATAATTTAAAGCTTTTTCATTTCCTTTTATAAAAGTCCCCTCTTTCGGTAAATCTAGAGGATCTATTTTCGACATTGGTATTTTAAAATTTTTTTCATTTCCTTTTAAATCCATTGTAACGATAATTGCCTCCTTTGAAATTAGAAAAGCAGAAGCAATATCTATTTCTTTATTTAATAATAATTTTAATATATCCATATTACATTTTGTAATAATCCACTTTTGTTCGTAGCGAATTTCTGAGCACAAACAGAGATATAAATTTTTATTTTTATCTGTGCATAAGAATAAAATAGGCTCGTATTCAAATTCATAAAAAACATATTCTAAATATAATTTTCCAACTTGATCGATATTTTCAAAATATACATTATTCATTATTTTTTACCTCCCCAAAATACTTTTGTGGATCTGATTCTTCATATATCCACCAATCTACATGTGTTCCTTCTACATTTTCTCTTTCTGATCAGGTTGTTTTTAACTTTTTACATACTAAATATGATAGATTTTTTTCTTTTTCATTTTTCATATATAAGATTTTAAAATAAAAAAGGACCCCATCAAGGAGTCCATAGTTGTTATTATTTGAGATTTAATTCCTCATATATTTTACCAGATATGAGAGAGTTATACAATTTTAATATATTACTTTATGATATTATTCACTCCAAGAAATTTCTGCCTCATTTTCGCTCATATCTAAGAATGGAATATTAAAAGAAGGATATTTTGTCATTCCAGTAACATTTGCAACTATTGGTCTCATGTATCCTAATAATAATGAAGACGCATTTGTTTTTAAAAGTTCCTCAACAAAATGATCATCAATATCTTTTTCCCATTGAAAGACAGATTCCATTTCTAGAACACAATAAAAAGGAAATTTATCATTATCTTCTCCTATATTCAATCTGAAATTTACTATAGCAGAATTATTATTTATTCTTCTTTTAATTTTAGTATTTCCTATTAATTTCATACCATCATATTTCTCTGTATTAAAATTTAAATTTTCATAAAAAATTATTTTTTTTAGTTCGGGATTTTCAAATTGAATTTTGCTATTTTTTAACATTATTTGCGATATCTCCTTCGAATTAAATTTTAAGCAGCATAATTAAATGTTGCATTTAAATAAGTTTTATTTTTATTTTTATAAAATTTATCAGATGAGTCATGCAATTGCATCTCAACATTTATTTGTTCTGTTTGCTCATCGTATATATCTTCTTCATCATTAGGTAATAAAATTTCAAATTCGTCATTAGATGAATCATGATTCATTTTATTTAGTTCAAGTTCAATTTTTTTTTCAATTTCTTTACTTCTTTTTCTATCTTCATCAGTTATGTTATTTAAAGAATCTATACATGATTGTAAAAAAGCTAAACTTTCTTTTTTATTCATAATTTTTCTCCTTTATTAAACTTTTTCTCTTGTTGCTATTGCATCAACATTTTTTACATTATATATACATTTAATAGCTGTAGTTGGTTCAGCTCTCCTTGAATCTAAATCATATTTATAAAAACTATTCTGTGGTGTTTTTTTATATTTTCCAATTACTTTTATAACCTGATAAACATCTTTAAACATATCATAATAATCATATAAATAATTTAATTTAGCCCCCAATGTAATTTTATCTTTAGGTATTTTAATTTCATTTTCTTTATATACTTTATTCCATAATTGTTCCATTTTATTACAGACATCCAAATCGGTTAAATCTAATAAAAAATCAGTATATACATTAGATTGCACTATTAATAATTCATCATGCTTTTGTTGTTTTTTTCTATACCAGAATTTGGCATTTGATAAATTATCCCAAAAATACATTCCATTTCCCAGCCATATACCATCTTCTTTACTTTCGATCATAAACTTCTTATTATCAAGAAATTTTTGGCAACGAGTTTTATCATTACAATGATATAATATAGAATTCGGCCTCACAGTATGTCTCCTTTTTTCATTGTATCCCTATGTATTATTTTTAGTATTATATCTCCCATTTGTTTTACCTATACTCTCCCTCATTTTCTTTATTTATATTTTCATATTATCACAACTGACACTACTTTGCTAGTAAAATGGTAGTTTTAGCACCTATTTTGATAAGTTTTCTACCATAAATATGAGATTTTTAAGAAAAAATCTTTCTCACATATAAAAAAACACAAAAAAAAAGAACAGACTCAATTAAGAATCTGTCCTTTCGTTTTTTTAGTTCCGTGCGCGAATCATTCCTTCAACATATTCACGCAGTTCCTTTTGCATCGTGTCATGCTTTGTACCATATCCTTCTGGATGAATGTATTTTCTAAATATGCCACTCTTTACAGCATATTTATATGCATCCTTACCTACGCTCCAGTCTTTATAAACGCCGCTGTCGTTTTTAAAGTTGTTTGTACGTAAGTTGACACTTTCATCCTGTCCCTGTGTCTGATTTGCTACAGAACCTGTGACAGTAACACCTTTGATCGCTGGTTGGTTTCCATCATACTTCACTGTGTAAAGCTGAACCCATTGAGCTTTCATTGTTACAGTTCCACATTTATTATATTCTCCATTATCTGCAGCATATTGACCAGTTTCATCAATATCATAATTATAAGATGCACCCGGCTGATAATTACCGATGAGTTCACTGTGTTTGTTTCCACTTTTATCATTATATTCATGATATGCTTTCCAACCTAAGAACTTATATTCATTTCTTGTAGGAACTTTCGTAGCTACATTCATACTCTGTCCATAAGTCTTCTTCTGGTCATTTGGAACGCTGTTCTGATCTCCACCATTTGCATCATAATGTACGGTATGAACCCAAGGAGTCCATATTGCATATAATGTAACGGTTCCACCATTCTGATCATGATTGTAATTACCTTTCACTTCATAGGATGTTCCGGTTCCATCAGCTTTGGTGTTCCATCTTACGAAATTATATCCGTGTCTGGTTGGCTTTTTATCACTCAGAATCATTGCCTGATCAAATGTCTTTGTCTGATCGGTTGGAACACTGTTCTGATCTCCACCATTTGCATTATAATGAACGGTATGTTTCCATGCTGTCCATTGAGCCTTTAAGATGATCGTTGAACCATCTTTATCATCCACATCATAGGATAATGTAGCTCCTGGCTGATAATCAACTGCTTTTCCATTGATCTGAGCCTGCCATCCATTGAAGATGTAACCATTTCTGCTTGGCTTATTACTACTTAAAGTCAGATTAACTTCTTCTGTCTTTGTCTGATCTGCTGGCATATTGCTGACAGTCTGACTAGAAGAATTAGCAGGTACATTCTTATCATATCTCACAGTGTATTTCCATGGTGTCCATACTGCATATAAAGTAACAGTTCCACCATC
>OLPS01004025.1_pt1 | contig 10764 bp, 9 predicted proteins | sample 1673071 | NCBI WGS metagenome assembly OLPS01 (sample SAMEA3136752, study PRJEB25190) | human gut metagenome | reverse complement strand
AGCATATCACCCTTGCCGATCAGCTTTTCCGCGCCGGTCGTATCCAGAATGATACGGGATTCGATCTGGCTGGCTACCGCAAACGCGATACGCGACGGGATATTTGCCTTCATGATACCGGTGATAACATCAGCCGACGGACGCTGTGTTGCTACAACAAGGTGCATGCCTGCGGCTCGCGCCTTCTGCGCAATACGGCAGATGGAGTTCTCGACTTCCTTGGCGGCGACCATCATCAGGTCGGCCAGCTCATCGATGACGATGACGATCTGCGGCAGCACCTGATACTGCTCGGGATGACCGTCCTCGGTCTGCTCTGCTTTGGCCTTTTCGGAACGCATGAGGTCGTTATAGCCGACCAGATTGCGCACCTGATGGTCTGCGAACAGCTTGTAGCGGCGTTCCATCTCACCGACCGCCCAGTTGAGCGCACCGGCGGCCTTTTTCGGGTCGGTAACGACCGGAATCAGCAGGTGTGGAATGCCGTTGTAGTTGCCCAGCTCGACCATCTTCGGGTCCACCATGATGAGGCGGACCTCCTCCGGGGTCGATTTATAGAGCAGCGAGATCAGCATGGAGTTGATGCAGACCGATTTACCGGAACCGGTCGTACCGGCGATCAGCATATGCGGCATCTTGGCGATGTCGCCGATGACCGGCCTGCCCGTGATGTCCTTGCCTACGGCGAAGGACAGGCGGCTCTTTGCGTTCGCGAAGGGGTTCGAGCCGATGCATTCGCGGATAAAGACCGTGTTGACCGTCTTGTTCGGCACCTCGATGCCGACGGCGGATTTATCCGGGATGGGCGCGATGCGCACGTTCGCCGCGCCGAGCGCGAGCGCAATATCATCGGCGAGCGCAGAAACGCGCGAGATCTTGATGCCGCGCGGAATGGTCAGCTCAAAACGGGTGACGGACGGGCCGCGCACGATGCCGATGATCTGCGCGTCGATATTGAAGGACTCGAGCGTATCGAGCAGACAGGCAGAGCTCTCGCGCAGCTCGCTCTCCGCACCGGCCATCGAGGCGTGCTTTCCCTGCGTCAGCAGGTCGATCGGCGGATAGGCGTAGACCGGCGCGGGGGCCTTCTGGCTCTCGTCCATTGCGTCGTTCATCGCCGCCTGCTCATCCTCCGAGATGCTCTCGGTCTTTTTCGGCTTCGCGGCCGGCTTTGCAGGCGCCGCCTCGGCTTCGGGTTCATCCTCCGGCTCGTCGGCGCGGTTGGCCACGAGCTCCATGATGCTGTCCGGCTGTTCTTCCCGCTTCTCCTCGCGCGGCTTTTTCAGTCCCCGCAGATATTCATCCGGCGCGAGCGGCTTGCCCTCCTCATGAGCCGGATAGACAGGCGGTATCGCGCCGCCGGGCTTATCCTCGCCGGGCGGATTGCTGTCGATCGGGATGTCAAAGTCAGAGGCCTGGCGGCGTGCGCGGCGCTCCTCGCGCTTCTGCGCGTGCGCAGCGTTGATCTCGCGCGCGACCTCGTGCACGTTCGGCAGCTGCACCGGCTCTTCATAGCGTGCGCGCTCCTCTTCGTCCTCGTATTCGTACTCGGGCGGACGGAACATGTCGATGAGCATCATCGGGGTGATGCGGCAGGCGACCATGATCGCGGCGAACGTGAGCAGCAGCAGCACGATCAGTGCGCCCGCGCTCGACAGCGCCCATTCGAGCACGATGTACAACATACCCGAAAGCAGGCCGCCCGAATGGCTCTCCATGCCGGTTTCCAGCAGATTCCGTATGGTTTTCATCGAAAAATCGTACTCGTTCGCGCAGGTGATGGCATGGACGATGCCGCCGAACAGGACGGGCAGCAGGCCGATGCACGCGCCGCGCAGGCGAACCGGTCCCTTCGGACGCAGGAACAGCAGCGCGCTCAGCGCAAACAGCGCAAACGGCAGGAGCAGGCCGCCGCGGCCGATGAAGCCGCCGATGAAGCGGTGCAGCCAGCGCAGCAGCGCGCCGTCGATGGGCAGCAGCGCGAGAAGGGTCAGAACGCCCAGTCCCGCCCAGATCGCACCCCATGCCGCGCGGCTCAGTCCGGCGCTCTCCTGCACTTCGGGTGCCGGTTCCGCCTTTTTCCGCGTGCGCGGTGCGCTTTTTTCCGATTTTGGTTTTGTGGTTTTTCTTGCAGCCAAAATATAGACTCTCCTATTTCAAAGCAATTTGAGACAGGTTAATTATATCACAAATACGTGTCAAATTCCACTGTTTTCAGCCTGTTCGTCACACGCTTTATTGTGTGCGAGGATGCGGTCGATCGCGTGCGCGACGCCGTCCTCCGCGTTCGTGTCGGTCTCCCAGCGGCACAGCGCCTTGACCTCGCTCGATGCGTTGCCCATGGCGATGGGGAGCGCGACCGCGCGCAGCATTTCGAAATCGTTTTCGCTGTCTCCGATGGCGGCGGCGTGGTCGAGATCGGTGCCGATGTCGCGGCACAGCATGCCGAGCGCCGTTCCCTTGTCGGCGGCCGGGGTGATGACCTCCAGATTGTCCGCCGCCGAGCTCATCACGCGAATGCCCGGGATCTGCTCCAGAATGGCGCGCGTGCGCAGCAGCGTTACCGGGTCCTGACTGCGCACGAAGATCTTATCGACCGAGAGATGATGGTCAGCGATATACTCAGCGACCGACGGGACCACCTTTTTCGAGGTCAGATAGCCCTCGTTGGTCTTGTAGCTGCCGAAGCCGAGGTCATCGTAGGGCGTGATGAGCAGCGTCTCACCGACGTAGATCATGGCGATCATGCCGATGCGCTCGACCGCCGCCGCCGCGCGGACCGCCGCTTCCCACGGCATGGACATGCGCATCGTGCAGCTCTCGCCCGAAATGCTCGAAAGCGTCGCGCCGCCCGACGTGACCATCAGATCATCTGCATCCAGATCGACCGCAAAATCACGCGCCTCGCCGCAGATGCGGCCGGTCGAAACAGCAACATATACCCCGGCCTCTCGCGCGCGGCGCACGGCGTCAGTCGTGGTCTCCGCGACCTTGTTCTGCGGCGTGAGCGCCGTGCCGTCGAGATCGAGCGCGATCAGTTTGATTTTATTCATATGCCTTTCCCCTTTTTCTGTATGCGGCGCGTTCTGCCTGCCGGACAGACGGCCGCCTCAGCCGGGCATGTGTGTGCGGCCCGACGATATTTTTCCATACTATATCAGAATACCGCAGCGGTCAATAAATTGCAAGAGCTGCGTCGCAAGAAACCGGCGTCTCTGTAAAAAATGGTCAATCTTTTGACCTTGACTTAAAAATCGAACATTTGTTCTTGACAAAACCGCGCTCCGCTCCTATTCTATGACTCACAGGAGGACGACGGAACGGCAGACCGGCTTCTCCCGAATTCATTTTCTTCCGGAGGTGGTTGATATTGTGCAGAAAAAAAGCGATCCGGACGAACTGATCCGGATGCTGTACGAGATCGCGGACGACTCGGAGGCTCCGGCGAACAGCCGTCTGAGCGCGATCAAGGAAATCCTCGACCGGACGGTCGGAAAGGGCGTGATGCTCGGCGAGGAGCAGGACAAGGCGCCGATCGAGATCGTATTCCGCGTGGTGGACGAGGCTGCGAATTCCGCGTGACGCCGAGACAGGCCGCATTCATGCGGTCGGAGGCGTTTGAAACGCTGTTCGGCGGCGCGGCAGGCGGCGGCAAGAGCCATGGTCAGCTGCTCGATGCGCTGCGTTTCGCGGTCGTTTATCCCGGCTCGCGGCAGCTCATGCTGCGCCGCACCATGCCCGAGCTCGAGCGCTCGCTCGTTCCGGCGGCCATGCGGCTCTATCCGCAGAGCGTCGCGAGCTACAAGGTCAGCGAGCACCGCTGGGATTTCATCAACGGCTCGACGCTTGAGTTCGGCTACTGCGACGCGGAAAGCGACGTGACCAAATACCAGAGCGCCGAGTACGATGTGATCCGGTTCGACGAGCTGACGCATTTCACCGAAAGCCAGTTCACCTATCTCATCTCGCGCATCCGCGGCGCAAATCCGTATCCCAAGCAGGTCAAATCGACCACAAATCCCGGCGGCATCGGCCATCAGTGGGTCAAGAGCCGCTACATCGATCCGATGCCGCCCGACGAGGTGCATGCGTTCGACGGCGAAACGCGGCTTTTCCTCCCGGCGCGGCTCGCGGACAATCCGTTTCTGTGCAGGGCCGATGCCGGGTACGAAAAGCGGCTGCGTCTGCTCTCCGTGCACGACAGGCGCGCGCTGCTCGACGGCGTGTGGGAGCTGGATGAGGGACGGTATTTCTCCGAGTTCTCCCCCGCCCTGCATATCGTGCCGCCGCACGAGATCCCGCGCGAATGGCGGCGCTATCTGACGATCGACTACGGTCTGGATATGCTTGCGGCGCTGTGGATCGCACAGAGTCCGGACGGGCGCAGCGTGGTATACAGAGAGTTATATGAACCGGGTTTGATTATCTCTGAAGCCGCCGCGCGCATTCTCTCCTGCGAGGCGTCCGGAGAACAGATCGATGTTCGGCTCGCGCCGCCCGACCTGTGGAACCGGCGGCAGGAGACCGGCAGGAGCGCGGTCGAGCTGTTCGCAGACTGCGGCCTCAGCTTCGAGAAGTCGAGCAACGAGCGCGTAGCCGGCTGGCTTGCGCTGCATGAGCTGCTCGCGCCGCGGCGCGACATGGACGGCGAGCCCCGGCCCCGGCTCACGATCTTCAATACCTGCCGCAATCTCATCCGCACGCTGCCGGCTTTGCAGCACGACAGGCGCAATCCGTCCGACACGGCGAACACGCCGCACGAGCTGACGCATGCACCCGATGCACTGCGCGGCTACGCGGCGACCGTTTTCGAGCCGCCTGCCCCGAGCGTCCCGACAGCGTATGACTGCGAGGTAGGAGAGTTCCTGCGCTTTTGACAAGGAGGTTTTTCATGGAAGTTTTATGCTATGCGCTCGCGTCAGCCCTTCTCGTGCTGACCGGCGCGGTGGTGTCGGGCGGTCTTTCGCTGCCGCGGCGCCTGCCGCGCGAAAACACGGCGGAAGCCGCGCCCGATGACGCGCTCAGCCGCGATATTGCGGCGCTGATGGCCTACGGCCGGGAGGAGGAGGAAGAAAATGCAGTTTGACCGTTCCCCTGCGGAGGTCTGGCGCAGATATGAGCGCGATCGCGATTACAAGCGCTCCATCGGTCTGTACGACCGTGTGCGCCGCAACGAGGCCTTCTATCTCGGCAGGCAGTGGGAGGGGCTGCGCGTACAGTCGCTCGATCCGCTGATCTTCAATGTGCTGCGCCGCTGCGTCAATCTGTTCGTGGCGATGCTCGTGTCGGATGATGTGGCCGTGCGCGTCACGCCGTTCGAGATGAACGGCGAGGGCCGCCGTACCGCCCATGTGCTCGAGCGCGCCTTCGCCTCCGCCATCGAGCGCTCGGGCGTCAAGGCGCTCGGCCGGCCGCTGCTCAAGAACGCCTGCGTAGACGGAGACGCCTGCTTCTACGTTCATTTTGATCCGGCGCTCGAGACCGGTCAGGCCGTCAAGGGCGATATTGCCGTCGATCTCATCGACTCGACCAACATCTGCTTCGGCAACCCGGCCTGCGACGAGGTGCAGCGCCAGCCGTACATCATCATCGCCATGCGGCGCGATGTAGATGAGGTACGGCGCGAGGCGAGGGAAAACGGCATCTCCGAGGATGAGATCAGCGCCATCCGCGCCGATGATGCGGGCGAATACCATCGCTGGCGCGTGAACGGCGGCGAGGAGCGCGTGACCGTGCTGCTGCATATGCGCCGGGTAGAGGGCGGCATCGCGTTCTGCAAGACCGTGCGGAACGCGACCGTGATGCGTGAAAAGGTGCTCCCCTATCGTCTGTATCCGGTGACGCACCTGTGCTGGAACCGCGTGCGCGGCTCGTGCCACGGCGAAAGTCCGCTGACCGAGGCCATTCCGAACCAGATCGCCATCAACAAGCTGTATTCCATGTACGTGCAGTGCATCAAGCAGGTGGCGTTCCCGAAGATCGTCTACGATATGACCCGTTTCCCGAACGGTTGGTCGAACGACGTCGGCAAGGCCATCGCCATGCGCGGCAATCCGAATGAGGCCATCGCGGCGGCATTCCGCGCGCCCGACATCTCCGCACAGGTATTGCAGCTGCTCCGGCAGATGATGACCGACACGATGGAGCTGATGGGCGCGAGCGAGGCCTCGCTCGGCACGGTGCGCCCGGACAACACCTCCGCGATCATCGCAGTGCAGAGTGCGACCGCCGCGCCGCTCGAGCTGACAAAAATGGAGTTCTACCGCTTCACCGAGGACTGGGCGCGCATTTTTCTCGACATGATGGGCGTGCACTACGGCGTGCGCACGCTCGTGCTGCCCGATGAGGACGGCGGCGAGCCGGACAGGCAGAGCTTTGACTTCTCGACCCTCGCCGGACAGGATATGCGCCTTCAGGTGGATGTCGGCGCGGCAAGCTACTGGTCCGAGATCATGCAGACCACGACCAGCGACCATCTGCTCGAAAGCGGCGTCATCTCCGACCCGCTCGTTTATCTCGAGAACGTGCCCGATTATCAGGTACGCGGCAAACACGACCTGCTGCACGCGCTCCGCATGCAGCGACAGACCCAGAAGGAGGAAACAGCAAATGCAGGAACCGAACAACCGTAACCCGGAAAACACCATGCCGCTCGACCCGTTCGCGGCGGCGGAAGCGCCGGTGCAGTCCGCCGAGACGACCTATCCGGTCGAGGCGGACGGCGAGATCCATGAGCTGACGCTCGACGAGCTGATCGAGGCGGCGGCGCAGGGTCTTTCCAGGCACAACGCCTATGTGCGCCGCAACCGCGCGGCGAACGCCCTGCCGAACGGCCAGATCTATGCAGCCTTCGTCGAGGAATACCCGGATGTGCGCCCCGAGGACATTCCGCAGCAGGTCTGGGAATGGGCGCAGCAGGAGGGCTCGCTCGTCTCCGCCTACCGCAAGTGGGAGATCGCGGAGCTGCGCGACGAGCTCGCTGCGCTCGAGATGAACCGCCGCAACCGCCGCGCTGCGGTCGGCACCGCGCAGACCGACGGCGAACCGGCCGGCATCGACCCGGTAACGCTCGCCCTGCTCGGCAGATAACACGCCGCTGAACATCCGCCACCGATTCATAAAAGGAGACTTTATCTATGGCAATCAATCTTGCAAGCAAGTATTCCGACCAGATCGCAGAGGTTTTCACCCGCTCGTCCTTCATCAAGGGCAAGACCGCCGAGACGTTCGACCTGACCGGCGTCAAGACGCTCAAGGTCTACACCCCGATCACCGTCGAGGAGGTCGATTATGACCGCGACGGCGGCCTCGGCCGCTACGGCGCCGTCACCGAGATGCAGGACGTCGTGCAGGAGCTGACCATGACGCAGGACAAGGCGTTTACCCTCACCATCGACAAGGGCAACAACCTCGACCAGAACCTCGTCAAGAACGCCGCTGACATGCTGCGCCTCCAGCTGAGCGAGAAGTCCACCCCGTCCGCCGACAAGTACGCCTTCAAGCGCTTCGTGACCATGGCAGGCACGATTGCGGAGAGCGAAAAGCCGACCCGCGCCGACATCATCAGCAAGATCGCTGACGCTTCGCAGGCGCTCGATGATGCGCTCGTCCCGGACGACAACCGCTATCTGTACCTGACCAGCGAGATGTACAAGCTCGTGTGCACCTCGGACGAGTTCTCCGGCGTGGATGTGCTCGCGCGTCAGTCGATCGCGAAGGGCGTGTGCGGCGAGGTATTCGGCATGAACGTCGTGCGCGTGCCGAAGAGCTACCTGCCGGAGGGCGTCTACTTCCTCGTCGCGCACAAGGACGCGGTGCTCATGCCGTACAAGATCGCGGACGCGAAGGTGCATGAGGACCCGGTCGGCGTATCCGGCGCACTCATCGAGGGCCGCCACTACTATGACGCCTATGTTCTCGGCGCGAAGTGCGGCGGCGTGTACGCGCTCGTCGCGGCCGGCATGGTCTCTGCCGCGCCGACTGTCTCCGGCGGCAGGATCACCGGCTCGGGCAGCATCCGCTACACGCTCGCCGGCTCTGACCCGCGCTACTCCGACTCCGCGAAGGACTACGTTGCGGGCACTTCGCTGACCGCCGAGACCGGCTGCAAGATCCGTGCGGTCATGACCGAGAGCGGCAAGTACCCGTCCGCTGTTGCGGAGGGCTGAGCCGGCTGTGAAAACGGAGAGCGGAGCTTTTCCGCTCTCCGCCCTTTTCCCAATCCTTGAAGGAGGTAATTTTTATGACCGGAACCGAATGCTGCCGTGCAGCAATGACGATTATGGGCGCGGGCGCGGACAGCAGCGAATACTACGCGCAGTTCGCCCTCGGCGCGTTAAATCAGCTGATCGCAAACAGCCTGCGCGAGATCAACGCAGAGCGCGTTCAGCAGGGCGAAAGTGCCTTTTCCGTGCCGCCGCGCATGGAGGCGCTCGAGGACGAGCTCCCGGCGCCCGAATGGCTCGCACGCGAGTGCCTGCCCTACGGTCTCGCGGCGCTGCTGTGCGCGGATGACGACAAGGCGAAGTTCAACTGGGCGGCGGATGAATACGCGGAGCGTCTGCTGCTGCACTGCCCGGCCCAGTTCACCGCCGTACAGGAGATGGTCTGATGCGCGGATACCGATTTCCCTCGACTGAGACCGAGCACCAGACTGTCATCAGCCGCTTCGGCGGCGCGGACTTCCGCTCCCATCCGACCAAGGTCTCGCTGACGCGCTCCCCCGACCTGCAGAATCTGGTGTGCGACCGGAACAACTTTCTCGTCAAGCGCACCGGCTGGCAGGTGCAGCAGCGCTATGACGCACCCGTCTACGGTATTTTCTCCGCTCCCGACGGTTCAGGCGCGTTCATCCACACCGGTGCAGACCTGTATTTCCGGGCGGAGAACGGGCAGCAGACCGTGCTCTGCCGCGACATGAACGGCGCGTTCTCGCAGGCGTTTACCATGAACGGCGTGCTTTATCTGCTCGACGGGGCGCGCTTCCGCGCAGTCCGCCGCGGCGAGGGCGGCGCATGGGAGGCTGTCCGCGTGCAGAGCATCGCCTATGTGCCGACGACCACCGTTTCCGCCCCTCCCGCGGGCGGCGGCGCAAGTCTCGAGGCGGTCAATCTGCTGACCGGGAAGCGCATCAATACCTTTGTCGGAGACGGAAAAAGCACGGAATTTCATCTGGATGCACGAGAGCTTGACCGCGTGCCGCTCACCGCTGCGGTCGACGGCACTGAAGTGGCCATCGCGTCCGTCGATTACGATGCCGGTACGGTCGCGCTCGCCTCCGCCCCGGCTGACGGACAGGGACGCGACAACGTCAGCATTGCCTTCAGCAAGACCGTTCCGGGCGCGTCGAATACCATCAACAAATGCCGCATCGCCGGTCTTTACGGCGGCAAGAACGACACGCGCGTTTTCCTTGCAGGCAATCCTGACGAGCCGCACTGCGACTGGCAGAGCGGACTTTACGATCCCACCTATTTCCCCGATACCGGCTTTGCGCGCATGGGCACCGAGGCGAGCGCCATCGCGGGATACCTCAAGCAGTACGAAAGCCAGATCATCGTCAAGACCGGCGGTGCACAGGAGGCGACGAGCTTCGCGCGCACCTTCGTCATGACCGAGGACGGCACATCCTACTTCACCCTGCGGCAGGGCGCACACGGCGAGGGCGCTGTCGCGCCGCGCACCTTCGCCATGCTGAACGATGTGCCGCTCTTCCTGTCCGCGCAGGGCGTGATGGGCGTTTACGGCACGGCGGTCGCGGAGCAGAACACCATCCGTTCGATCTCGGAATCCGTCCGCCCGCGCCTTGTACAGGAAAAGGCGATGGAAAACGCCTGTGCGGTGGTATTCGAGGGGCGCTACTACCTCGCGCTGGGCGGAAACGTCTACATCGCGGACGGCCATCTGAACGAGGAGGACGGCTATCCGGCGTGGTTCTTCTGGACGAATGTCCCGGCACAGTGCCTCGCGGTGCTCGGCGGCCGTCTGTGGTTCGGGACTAACGACGGCAGGCTGTGCCGCTTTTCGCTTCCCGAGGATGCAGACGCCTATACGGATGACGGCGAGGCGATCGACGCCTACTGGTGCACGCCGACGCTCTCGCTCTCCGACTGGACGCGATACAAGACAATCCGCGACATCATCCCGACACTCATGCCGTACACGCGCTCGAGCGCAGCGCTCTGCTTTACGGATGAGGGCGGCGAAACCTTCCGCATTTCGCGAAATCTCGACCTTTTCGCCTTTCGCGGCTGGGATTTCGCGCGGCTGTCCTTCCGCTGCATGCCGGGCGCGGTCAGCTGGCGCAGCCGACGACGCCGTCATCACCGGCCGCTGTTCACCCTGCGTATCGGCAACGACCGCGCGGGCGAGCCGTTCGGACTGCTCGCGCTCACGCTGCGATGGACGGAAAACGGGAGCATCTGAGGCAGCACCGCACAATGAAAGCTGCGGCGCTTTGCGGTATTGCCTCAAGGAAAGGAGTAAACTATGGCCAAAAATTACCGCGATAACTTCGACTATTCCGAAGCCATCGCCAACTCGACGAGCAAGGCCGAACGCGACCGCCTGCTCGCCGAGCGACAGAACAAGATCGACGCAGAGGGTCTGACCGGCAGGGTCGCGGACAACAGCGCGGTTTCGACCTGGACAAAGGGCTACCGCCCGTACTATGTCGCGTCCTCCTCCTCTGCCTCCAAAGCGGCGCAGGAGAACGCCGAGCGCGTCAGCTCGCTGTATGATGCGGCCGAAAAGGCGCGTCTCGAG
>OLPS01004022.1_pt1 | contig 10774 bp, 9 predicted proteins | sample 1673071 | NCBI WGS metagenome assembly OLPS01 (sample SAMEA3136752, study PRJEB25190) | human gut metagenome | reverse complement strand
TTCACAAATATTTCTTTTTTATTATTTTATCTTTCTATTTTCCTCCTTTCAATGGACGAATAGTCCAAAAAAAAGCCCATGATAATGGACTTCTGAAACTAACATCTATTTTTTAAATTCTACTTTATGTAACAAACTTCCTAAAATTTCTAATAATAGAATAAATGCTATTAAACAAAATAAAGCAATTTTACCACTACCTGTTGTCAAAGATTGTGCAATACCACCAATGACAGGAATTGATAAAACAACTTTACCCATGTAATTATTATAATTTACAGGATTCATATCTTTTGTTTGATTTGCATCTCCTTTTGTAATAAATTCACCAGAAAGTTTTTTATTCGTAACAACTCTATGTGTCACTATAGAAGAGGCATCTTTAGCACCATAAAATGCAATAACATCTTTTTTTTGAATTGTTTCAGGTTCTTGATACTTTACATAAACAAGACTACCTACAGGAATTGCAGGTTCCATACTACCACTAATGACAGTATAAATATTATATCCAAATGCTTTAGGAACAGTTAATGGTATACACCCTAATATTAAAACAATTAATAAAATAGTACCCAGCAAGCTACATACTGTAGCTACTGGGTTCTTTTTCTTTTGTGACATTAAACTCTTTTCTTTCTAATTGTCATAAATGCTACAATAATTCCTACAATTGCTGCAAGCGAGATTGCTATACCTGCATAAATTGGTGTTGAACTATTTTTTTCATTATTAACTGAAATATTAGATTTTGGTGTATCTTCATCATCTAAATCAACTAAACCTTGTGGAACATCTTCATCTCCAGCTGTTGTCGTATCCCCATCATTATTTTGTGTTACGCCTGTTGCATTTCCTGTTCCATTATTACCTTGATTTGCATTTGTTGAAGGTGTTGTTGAAATAACTGTTGTAACAATATTTGTATTTTCTATTATTTCACCCGTTTCACCTGGTTTATAAGTAAATGTGAAGACATTTTCTTTCTCATTTTCAACAAGTGTTTTTGTAAGAGCATAGGATTGAGGTATATAACTATCAATATATTTATAAGCTACAACCGGTTTATCTCCTACATTTCCATATAAAACGGTATCTTCAGATAATTGCTTACCATTTTCATCTACATAACGTATCGTATAAGAAACCTGATTACCTTTTACTCCATAAACAACAACATAATCTAAATCACCATTAACTACAAAAGTTGCAGGATCCAAATTATCAACACTATCATGCCCACTCAAACGAATACCTTTAACATAATATTTACTATCTTGAGGTAATTCTATTTGTGATAGATCTAAAGAAACCATTTGTCCTTTAGAAACATTTATACTCATTTCATTTTGACTATTAATTGTTCCTTGATTACCAGTATATAAAGTAACTTTATATCCATATGCACAGACTTGTGTATAAGCAAGAGAAAGGAAAACTGTCAAAGACATCATCATGATAAATAATTTTTTTAATCGCATCATCATTTATTCTCCTTTCTTTTCATCTTTTGATTTTTTCTTAAAGAAAATTGCAAGGATAATGAGTAACAAACCACTTACTAAACCTAATGAACAATACCATAAAATATTTGTACTATCTCCCGTTTTAACAGTAGAATAAACATTTTTATGTTCTATTTTATTAACAGTTACTGCTGGATTAGAGACGTTTTCTACAGCGAAATTCATTTCCAATTGTGCCATTGTCGCTTGATAACTATTCCCTTGTGTTTCTCCATCAACACTTAGTGTAAGTGTGACATACCCAACATCATTTTTAGCCAATCTTCCTAAATAGAAATAATCATCAAGACCTTTAATTTCTTTTAACCCTTGTGAACTATCTCCTCCAACAGTAGAACTGTCATAAATTAAAGTTTCATTATTTTGACTATCTACATAAGCTAGACGATATTCATAAGCGCCATTAGTTGCCTTTGATCCATCTTCCAATGTTTTAATAATTTCATTTGTCATATACCAATCAGTATATTGACTATTTTTATTTTCGATTTTAACTTTTAAAGTCATTGAATCTCCAGGCTGAATATTACTTAATTCATCATTCATTTGATCTTTACCAAAATTAGTTGTCATTTGGCTACCATCAAATGAAACTTTCCAATGATCTTTTCCTACTAATTCTTTAGCTTGAACTGTTGAAAAAGTACCAACCATCATCATAAGTGCCATAGCAAGGCACAAAATTCTTTTTTTCATCATCTGTACCCTCCTATCCTAAACTCAATTCAGTTTCATCGTCATTAACACTCACATCAATCCCCCAAGCACTCTTAATAGCATCTTTCGCATTATGAGTTTGTACTGCATCAACTTCTGCATCTAATGTAAATGTATATCCATTATAAGTATACTGATATTTAATTGTTTTTTCATCTTCTACTTTCGTATACATTGTTGACAATTGATTACTAATACGAATAGTTTTCATAAAATCCGGTGTTGTTTTCTTACCTTCAACTACCTTTGTATAATATAAAACAACACGTTCATCTGTTGATTGAGCCTCATTAATGACCCATCCATCTTGATTAAATCCTAATTCAATCAATGCTGGTGATAAATCAACATTTTTCCCTTCTTTATCTTGCCAACTCTTTGTTAAAACAACTCTTACAAAAGTATCAATATTACCACTGTTTTCTACAGCTAACTTTTCATCATAAGTTTTTCCTAAAACAAACTTTTCATCATCTTTTAATAAATTTTGAAGAAGTTTACCTTCACCATTAGTTGTTGCATCTCCTTGATCATCATACGTCTTTGAACTAACAACCTTTCCATTCTCCTTTAAAGAAACTCCAATTGTAGACATATCCATAGAAGCTGAATATTGATCACTATAATATGTGAGTGCTGCACGTGCACTTCCTACACCACTTCCAAGTAATAAAACAGCAGCTATACCAAGAAGGATTGTAGGTTTCATAAAAATCGATTTCACTTTTTTCATTACCATAACCTCCTACTCTGTTTCATAAACTTGTTGCCAATTAGCAATTAAGTTTCCTTGATCATCATAAACAACCGGTGTAAATTCTTGAATAACAACGATATTATAATCTTTATCCTTATTATCATCATTTACTTCAGGTAGTGTATATTTAATATTTAATTCACTTGTTTTATCTTTAGAAGAAAGCACTTTATTATAATAAATATACCCATCATCACTTTCTTGCCAATCTTTACCTAAATTATATTTAATTTTAAGGTTATCCGCTGCAAAAACTTTAATTCTCACAAAACAATCATAATCACCAACATTAGTAATCACAACATGTTTCCCATCTTTATCAACATCTTCTTCAATCTTTGTATCTGTAAAACCTAAATCCATTTTATATCCACCAGTTGCATTCGTATGAGCTGTAAAATATCCCAAAGCCTTACCAATACCTAAAGTAGAAATCATCACAAGAGCAACAATAGATAATACTAATTTTTTGTTTAATTTTCTCATATCTCTATCCTCCTACTCTTGAACTGTCTTATTTTCTTTACTTTGTTTAACTGTATAATCTTGATCTTCTTTTGAATATTTATAATTATTAACAATTCCATAACCACCATGAATTTCATTAGAAGCTTTATTTTCAAAACTTGCCGTTGCAATCTCTTGACTATCTTCATCTGCCACTAATGATTCCAAAACTTTTTTAGAATCACCAACAATTTCATAACCAGCTCCTGTATAAACTTCCGTAACAGTTACTTTTGAACCTGCTGGAATATCGGCAATTCTAATTGTTTTCTCTTTTACTTCATCAAAATTTAAAGTAATAAATCTTGTTTCTTTTTGATTTTCAATTGTTTCAATATCAACTTGATAAACAAATGTTGCATTTGTTGTTAAAGTTGTATTTTGACTTGTTAATTTTTTAGTAATTTGAATAGAACTCATTCTTAGTTCTCGATCAGCTTTAATACCAATAGCTTTCGAACCAACTAAATCATAATACCATGTATCATCCTTTTTAGTTGTATAATAATAATTATTTGGAAGAGAAACTAAATAAGGTGTAAACTTATAAGAATAATATTGACTATTCATATCATTAACAACAACTAAATAAAGTCCTGTTTGTAAATTTGTTAGCTTAACATATCCGCCTTTTAAAGTTGCTGTATAAGCTGGAGTCGCATCTTTAATGACTTTAGAAGCTTCACTTGCTCTTTGTTTCCAAGTCTTCGCTGATTGAGTTGCATCATATTTAACAGTTGACCAATCAATGTCTTTAAATGCATCTAAACCTGTATAATTGCCACCTTGGCTAATAGAAGCAACCTTATAAAGATCCACCTGAACATCATTTTTCGATAAATCCTCAGCATAACTATGAGAGCTAATTGAAATTTCTAAACTACATTTTTTATTAACATCTACAGGTAATGCTGCTTCAACACTTGGTAAAACAACAACCGTAAACATCATTATCAACGCTATAAAGATAGCCGATAACTTACAAAATTTCTTTTTCATCCTCATATCCTCCCTTATTTCTTTTTATTAAAAACATATCTCATTATAATAATAACAAGTATCGTAATTGATAAACCTAAAACTAAAATCAACATATAATAGTTTTTAATAGACTCTAACATTCTATCTCCAACAGATTGTTTAACATCTTCTTCACCATTATATTCAACACGATGTCCTCTTACAATTAAACGATGACTATTCACTCCATAAGGTGTACAAGTAAATAATGAAACATAATCTTGACCCTCAGTAATAGACAAAGCATTTTGTAAAGTTTGATGATCATCTTTATCAACCATTGGTAAAATTTGATCTACTTCATAAGCTAAAACCTTATCTAAAATATGCAAATAAAATTTATCACCTGTTTGTAGTTGATCAATATCAGTAAACAATTCTGCACTAGGAAGACCTCTATGCGCTGCTAAAACACAATGTGTACTTTCACCTCCAATAGGAAGTTTAGACCCATTAATATGACCAACACCCGTTTGTAAAACATCATCACTTGTCCCATGATAAATGGCTAATTTAATATTGATTTCAGGAATAGAAATATATCCCATGATTCCATCATTATTCATATTTAAAACTCGATTATATTCACTATTTTCACTATCCTTGGACTTTTCACCAAACACATCAGCAAAAACATTATTCCCACTTATTGTTTCATTAAATGCTTGTGCATTTTGCCATTCTTGACTAAAGTCTTCATCAGACATATCATCAACTATTTTTTCATAATTACTAATCAATTTATTTTGTCGATAAGTATTCCATTGATTAGAAACAGTAGGATAAATCATAATACCCAACCCAACTAAGAATAACAATCCAACCAAAATACTCGGTAATCTCTTTTTCATATAACTACTCCTTAGATCTCATCTTTTTATCCTTTTTATATAAAATAAAGATAAAACCACCAGTAACAGCTAAACCAACAATAACCCATAACAAATAATTCGTATGAAGACTTGTAAAACCATTTTTCTTTTCCTTATTTACAACAGATTTGTTATAAGAAACACGATGACCTGTTACAATCAAACGTTGAGTATTCACACCATAAGGTGTACATGTAAGCAACGAAACTAAATCTTTTCCCTCTTGCACAGCCAAAGCTGATGTATCATCAGGTTCAGTTTCAACAATACTATCTACTTCATAACATAAAGTTTTATTCAAAACATGGACTAAAAAGTGGTCTCCCTTTTTAACTTGATCCAAATCAGTAAACAATGTTGCACTTGGCAACCCCCTATGTGCAGAGATAACTGCATGCGTATCTTTACCCCCTACAGGTAAAGAGCTTCCTTCCAAATGCCCAGCAGCCTTACTTAATACTTCTTCACTCGTTGTATGATAAATAGGTAACTTCACATCTATTTTAGGAATTTCAACAATAGCCATTATTCCATCCCCAGCAAGATTTAAAGCTGAAGTATATGACTTATCTTCTGACTTTTGATTTTCTGCTTTAATAAATGAATCCGGCAAAATATGTGGTGCTAAAGCATCATTATATGCCTTTGCTTTTTTCATTTCTGCATCATAATCTATTGAATCACTCTTTTGACTTACTATCTTTTCATAGTTACTGATTAAACGATCTTGTCTATAACTATTCCACTTATTGGCAACAAATGGATATACCAATAAGGACAAACCAGCAACGAATATCAAGATTATAACTATATTGCTTAACTTCTTTTTCATCTGGACTCTCCTTATTCTTATATCATTTTAAGAATCAGAGGCTAAAAGCCTCTGATAATTATTTTATTTTTCATGTTTCTTTTTATTCATAAAGAATAATGCAGCAGCTGCAACCATAATTGCACATCCACCTACTGTAAAGATTGTAGTACCAATACCACCAGTTTCAGGTAAAGCACCCACTTCTGTATCTCTCATATCTGTATCAGCAGTAAATTCTGCAGTTGCTTTATCACCAGTAATTGTTAAAGTAGCACTTGAATTAGTTTCATTAATAGAATATCCATCAGGAGCAGTAACTTCTTTAAATTGATATTCACCTTTATCTAAACCTTTAACTACTAATTGACCATTTGCACCAGTTACAACTTCAGTTACGACACCAGTAGTTACTGTTTGATCTTTAGCTAATACATAAGTGTTATTACCTTTATCAACAAATTTAAGAACATTTCCATCTTTATCTAATACGTTGAATCCTGCACCAGCTAATAATTTTTTATCACTTTCTTTTTCATAAGCATTTGTTTTTGTTAAAGTAATTGCACCTTCATATAAATCTACAGAATCACTTGAATAATTTTCTGAACCTGTACGACTTACATTAGCCGTATTTGTTACTTTATCATTTTCAGAAGTTACTAATACATCATAAGTAATTGTAACATCTTTTCCAGCATTACTGTTTGTATCATCGATTAAAGATGATAAATCTAATTCAAATGAATTAGTTGCATCATCGAATGTAGGAGTAACATCTAAAGTTGTTGCATTGTTTCCTAAGCCTAATTTAGCAACAACTGTATTTTTTTGGTATTCTGCACCTGTTAATTTATCAGTTACTTTAAATAACTTATTTGTTGCAGTTGGATCAATTGAAGGAACTTTTACATTGATTGTATAAGTTACTGTTTGACCATTGTGTACAGCACCATCTGTATCGTTAACTGTTTTAGTTAATTTTGTTTCAGATCTTTTTACAGCTAATTCAGCATTTTTTAATGTTGCTGGATTATTAGCATATTCAAAATTAATTGGAGCAGCCATAACGTTATAAGTATATTTATTTGAGTTATCTACAACTTTAACAACATATAACCCTGCACCATCTACTTCAGTTTTTCTTCCAGCGTTATCTGTAAATTTAGTAAATCCATTTAAATTTCCTAATCTAGCTAACGCTTTAGAATGAGCAGCACTATTAGCTAATGAAGCTAAAATAGCTTGAGCATCATTTTTTTATACTCTTCTTTAAAAATTTTAGTTACTTCATCGCTAACAAAAGCCCATCCTGTTTTTGTAGTTTTATCTTGTTTAACAACTTTTAAATAAGATAATGTTACATTTTCGTCTGTAGCAATGTTTTTTACTGTAATTGTTGGATTAGCGGCAGCTACTGGTACTACCATTGCTAGTGCCATCAATAATGAAACCACCATTGCTGAAACTTTTTTAAATAATTTCATATTCTATCTCCCTTTCTTTTTTTATATATATAAGAGTTATGAATAAATAGGAAAACTATTTGTTCATATACTCATAATACCCTTTTCTATATATAGCAACTGCTGCTACCATCATAAGCAACATACCACCTGCCATATACCAATAAATTCCTGTTCCACCTGTTTCAGGTAAAGTATATTTCACATGTATTCTATAAATACCATATTCAGATTTATTCTTTTTACAATTTTCAAAATCAGTAACACATTCTTTGTCATTACCATTTTTACCATCGTTAATAGCATATCCTATATTAGATTCACTATTACCAACCTTATTTCCATTGGTATTTGTGTTACTTTCATCAGTAGCACTACCACCATCATATCCTACTTTTAAGAAGAAATCCGTTCTACCATCTGGTTTAACTTTAGAAATCTTATCTTTCGTAGTTTCTGATGTACATTGATCATCAGTATACCATTGTATAGTTAAATCGCCTTTTGTAATTTTTTCAAATTCTTTCGTTGATTCATTGTACTTATATACAACATTACCTTTACTATTAACAACATTTCCTATATCAAAGACTTTACTATTTCCAATATTAGTATCATCAACTGGAACTGTCTCACCACTATTGATCCAAATATCATCATTACTGGTTGCAATATCAACTTTTACATTCACTTTAGGTTGAGGTAAAACAGCTTCACCAAAACCTGTCGTTATTTTTGAATCTGGACTTACGTTAGTTGGAACGTTATTACCACCTATATATTTGTCACGTGCTTTAACAGTTATTGTTGTGTTCCATTCGCCAGTATTAACATTTGGAATCGTTTGATCAGTCCATCTAATTGCTTGGGTATTATTAACTTCATCATAATACGCCATACCAACTTTGCCATTAGTTCCTGTAACTTCTATTTCACCTTGTTTTAACGCTTCATCCGTTATAACATTTCCATCATTACCTACTAGTTGGAAACGTGGATCAATTACATCAAAAATATTAGCATTTTTAATATCAATATTTTGTGATATTGTTTGTTGAATTTTAGCAAATATTACCTTTAATTCATCAACATTTGCTGCTGTAAAAGCACAATTTGTTGATGCAATATTTTCAGATAACCAATTAGATGTTTCATCATTCAACTTTAATCCAACTGTATATACCGTTATACCCGATTCTCTTAATTGTCTTGCTATTTCTTTGGAATCATTTTTATCCGTGTCTTCAGAAGGTGCCCCATCTGTAAATAAAATAACATATTGAGGAACATCTGTACGTTTAGAATTAGCTAAATTTGTTTGTGCTATACTTAAGCCTTTTTGAGGAGACGTACCACCAGCTGCATAGATACTTGCAATTGTTTGTTTTAAGCTATTTTTATTATCTCTTGCATTTACTAGATTGCTTAAATTATTTCCATAAGCATTGAATGTTGCAACACCAATTCTACTATTTTCTGAGGATTCTGCTGTTGCTGAAATAAATGCTGAAGATGCTTCTTTTAATCCAGTTAATCCACTATCCAATGTATAAATTGTTGTGTTGTTATCCCTTTTATTTCCATAATAACCTGAAATCTTATCTGGTACATTTACCCAACTACTTCCGTTATAATATTTCCATGTATCATTTATATAAATCATTGGATATTTAGCGTTTTTATAAGTATATGAATTACCATTAGTATGCTTATATGAAACATCTGTTAATGTATTATCATAATAATACACCTTATTAACATCTAAACTATTTTTTACATCACAGTATTTTCCAACAGTTCTAAATCCTCCATTATCTGTAGGATTGTTACTATTCCCATTGTAAAGCATACTACCTGAAATATCTAAAACCATCATAATATCAGCTACTGCTTCTTTTTGAACTACGCTTGAACTTGTAGATAAAGATTTAGCAGTAATGTTAATATCATATGTTCTTTCATCCCAATCTTTTACTTTTGCAGTCTTGTCATATTGTAAAGAGTTTTCAATAATTTCTTGAACCTTTTTATTTTCAATTTTATATTTACCATTTGTTTGTGCTACTTCTTGTTCTTGATCATCTTTAACCAAGTAGAGCTTTGCTACTGCATTATTATTGCTATCAACTGTAATTCTTACTTTCCAAGTATCATCAGAAACCACATAACCATCTGGTGCACTCACTTCTGTTAAAGTATAAGTACTTTCTTTTAAGCCACTAAAAGTTATATTACCATCACTAGCCGATTTAACTCTAGTTACTTCTTTAGTTTCATCATTTTCTAACTTAAATACTGCATTGCTTAATCCATTTCCACTTTCATCAACCTTTTGAAGACTCAAATCAGCTTTTGGTTTTTCTGTAACATCAACAACTTTTGCATTTGGAAGAGTAAATTCCATTTGGCAATTAGATTGACCTGCACCACGTTCCATATAAAGGATTGTTAATTTATGAGTTTGGTTTTTTTGATCTTCCGTTAAGCTCCCAGGAGTTAAACCTAATTTACCCCATAAATCAACACTATCTGTAGCTGCAGCATGAATTCCACCTAAATCAATAATGACATTGGTATTATCTAAAACCACCCACATATCATCATCACCGGTAAATTTATAAGTCAAATCACCGACATAATCACCTATTGTAAACTCAACATCATATCTCATTCCAAAAAAGTAATTTGGTGTTCCTTCTGTAGAATAATCATTAAGTGGGAAGAAATTTGAACCACTTGTTGTCACTTCTTTATTATTTTGTACTGTATCAATAACTGAAGTTAATTTATAAGTATCACCTGTTTTATGAAATTTCAAATTCATACTATCTATATAACGTCTAAGATAAGTTTCTTTTCCATTGATTGTTACTGTTTCATTGCTCTTAACAAAGAATCCAGGTTCAGCATAATTAAATTTAACATTCCCATCACTATCAATACCATTCAATAACCCTTTAATTACCTTACTACTTCCTGTATAAGCATTAGCATCATAGTTATCTTTCATTAATTCATAAGAGTATGTTTCATAATTATTTCCTGTACCTAAATCACTTCTATTTTGATATTCGATATTTTGCCAACCATTCCAGTAA
>OLPS01004018.1_pt1 | contig 10787 bp, 7 predicted proteins | sample 1673071 | NCBI WGS metagenome assembly OLPS01 (sample SAMEA3136752, study PRJEB25190) | human gut metagenome | reverse complement strand
ATTTTCGAAAACACGCTTTCGCTATGTGTCACTGGTAACGGTACTAAGAAGCCAGTCACGACTTACGTCGCACCTGCCTTCTAAGGACCGACCGTTCCCCAATGTTTTCTCAAGCTTTTGTCAATTTTCATAATTCAATTTACGTTTATAAGAGTTTCGCGATTGTCTATTATGAATAAGTGTTTGTGAAACTCTCTTAGTAATATTGATTTTTTGTCAAGTATTCTATGTTTTAGGGAATTTCACAATTATTATTGAAGTTTGATATCTGAAATATTAAGTTTGTCTCTGGATAGACCAGATACCACGAAACTATTTTATAAAAGATACAAATAAAAATCAATGATTCGACTTATTAAATTTTTGTGAAATTGACGATTCATTATCTGGCAGAGACAGAACCGGAAACTTGTATTTTAAGACAGATTCAGATATAATCAAAGGAAGCATGAAAAGAGTGGAGTGAATCATGAAGAAAAAGACCGTGACTTCTGAGACAGAAGAAATTACAATAGACAATAAAAAACAGAAAAGAAAGAGAGAAAAGAAAGCCTACCGGGAGATCCGGTGGGACAGGCTGGATAACACGGCACATCTTTTCCCTGTGATCGCAGGAGAGAATATGAGCAATGTCTACCGTATCAGTGTGACATTGACGGAGCTGGTGCAGCCCGATGTTTTACAGCAGGCGTTAAATATTGTCCTTCCGAAGATGGATGGATTTAATTTAAGACTTCGCATGGGGGTGTTCTGGTATTATTTTGAGGAGAATGGAAAGCCTGCACCGAAAGTACGTGAGGAGAGCAATTTTCCGTGCCGTTATATTCAGCAGAATCAAAACCACAGTTATATGTTCCGCGTGACTTATTATAAATACAGAATTAATCTGGAAGTGTTCCACGTGCTGACCGATGGAATGGGCGGCATTAACTTTTTGAAAGAGTTAACTTACCAGTATCTGCGTCTTGCGCACCCGGAACTGAAGGAGAAGGTGGGGGATTCCTTAAACAGCGGCACATCCCTAAACAGAGAGGACAGTTTTTTAAAGAATTATAAGAAGAGTTCTGCAAAAGGCTATCAGACAAAAAAGGCATATCTGTTAAAGGGAGAACATCTCGGACCGGGAGAATTTGGCGTTATGCATGGGTATATGCAGATTCCGCAGTTGAAAGAGGTGTGTCACAGATACGGCTGCAGCATCAATGAATATCTGGTTTCCGTTTATATCTGGAGTGTGTATACGGAGTGTATGAAGGGAATGCCGTCCGCGAGTCCGATCCGCGTGGCAGTTCCGGTAAATCTGCGCCCATATTTTAATTCGATCACAACAAAGAATTTCTTTGTCATGGTGTCGGCAGAATTTCATCCGACAAAGGAAGTCTACGCGTTTGCGGAAGTGCTGGAGATCGTGCGTGATAATCTGAGAAGCCAGATCAACAGGGAGCATCTGGAGAAATTGTTTTCCTATAATGTATCCAATGAGAAAATGCTTGCTGCGCGCGCAGTACCGCTTTTCTTAAAAAATATTGCAATGAAGCTTGTGTATACAAAGTCTGCACTCGCCAATACAACGACGATCACAAATATCGGAAATATCGGTGTGGATGAGGAATACCGCCCATATGTGGAGATGTTCCATGCATTTCTTGCAATGTCGAAGGGACAGCATTTGAAGGGAACAATCTGTTCTTATGGAAGTACGCTGGTGTTCTCATTCAGCTTTGATCTGAAAGATGTTTCCGTGCAGCGGGGATTTTTCCGCAAAATCGCAGCAGACGGAATTGAGGTAGAGTTAGATACAAATGGTGTGACTGCCGATTAAGAAGAATGGATCAGGATAGAAAAAACAGGAAAGTAATGGTGTGAGATGAGCAGATGTAAACAATGTAATATAGAAGTTTTGGATGAGACGGAGCGCTGCCCGCTCTGTCACTCCGTATTAGAGCCTACGATAGAGGTGGAAAATATGTATCCCGATGTCAAGATCAAAACAAGACGGATGATGCTTTTGTCGCGAATTTATCTTTTCGTGGCGATCGTGGCAGAGGCGGTTTTAGTTGCAGTGAATCATTACGGTGATTTTGAGACGGCGTGGAGCCTTGTTACCGGTCTGATCTTTTTTTACGGATATCTGGTTGTCCGGTTTGCAATCCTTGGAAAAACCGGCTATATTGCCAAAACAATTGTTTTGACTTTAATTGCCATATTAATTTTGATCGCAATCGATTTTGTGAGTGGTTACCGGGGATGGTCGGTACGGTATGTGTTCCCGGCGGCGATCATTTTAGTCGATGCAGGAATTTTGATCTTGATGTGTGTGAACCGGAGGAACTGGCAGAGTTATATTATGTGGCAGATTTTTATGATTCTCTGTAGTTTTGTTCCGATCATTCTGTATCTGACCGGAATCATTTATGTCCCATATCTGGCACTTGCAGCGCTCGGAACGTCTGTATTTTTGTTCCTTGGAACGCTGATCATCGGTGACAGAAGAGCCAGGGTGGAACTGAAGAGAAGATTCCATATCAGATAAGGAAACGACAGAAGTTTGAATAAGAGGGTTTATGATCAGAAAATTGACTTTGAAAAAAGAAAGAGAACATGAGACAAACGAAGCGAGCATCGCAGGAAATGTCATGCGTGACCTGATCGCGCATGTGACAAACGATAACCTGATCGGCAGGAAGATCAAAAGCGGTGAGCTGCGTAAAAAGATGGTTGAGCCACCATGGAAATGCCCGGATATGTTCACCATGACCACTATCGAGATGGAGCACTTCACAATGGAGTGGCTTGAATTAAAGGAAAATCCGAATGAGCAGAAGGTGATCTTACAGCTTCATGGCGGTGGGTATATCGGAGCGATGCGGAACGCATACCGCATGTTTGCGGGACTTTACAATGAAGTCAGCAAAGGGATGAGTGTACTCACCATTGATTACCGTGTGGCACCGGAAAATCCATACCCGGCGGCATTGGAAGATGCAGTGAGCGCATATCAGTGGCTGCTTGGTCAGGGCTGGTTTGCAGAGGATATCATTGTGGCAGGAGATTCCGCAGGAGGAGGGCTTGCGATGGCACTGTGCCATTATCTGAAAGATCATGGAATGCAGCTTCCATGTGGGATCGTTGCAATGTCTCCGTGGACGGATCTTATGGCAAGCGGTGAATCGTATGATACCAATTATGAGAGAGATCCATTGTTTGGAAATACGAGGGACAGTCTGATCTATAACAAAGATTATGTGGGAGACCATGATCCGATGGATGCTTATATTTCACCTCTGTATGGGGATTTCAGGGGATTTCCGCCAATGCTCATACAGGTAGGTTCTTATGAGATGCTGTTAAGTGATTCGGTGAGCGTTGCCTCGAAAGCGAGACATCAGGGTGTGAAAGTAAGACTCAGTATTTATGATGGAATGTTCCACATTTTCCAGATGGCAGCAAAAATGCTGCCAGAATCCAGAAAAGCGTGGGCTGAGATTGGAAAATTTATTGATGTTTTGTCAAATGACTGACATCCATATAAACAGGAAGACCATTTTCATAGGTGACATTGGATTCCCCCTGAATCAATGGAGTGAGGTAATCAATTAATTCCTGTGTAACATCATTGCCAGCGGCGTTGATCCATTCAGCAGGAACGGATCTGGCTTCGTTGGCAATATTTTTTATCTCGGCATATCCATATTCAATCGTATATGGATCGTCAGATACACGGTTCATGGTGACCATAGAAGCTGTTACGCCTTCCTCGGAGAGTGCAACGGCTTTTTTTCCTAATTCGACAGACTCCATAAGATCTGTTTTGGATGCTAAATGGGCTGCACATCGCTGTAATACATTCACTTCGATGGAACGGACCTTTACACCTAATTTTTCTTTTACAAGGAATTCCAATGTTTTTCCGGCGCCACTCAGCTGGCTGTGACCAAATGTATCGACAGACTGCTCAGAAGCACTGATGTAGTTGCCGGAAGCATCGCGGATACCCTCTGAGACTGCAATGATAACGTTATTGCGCTCAAACAGCATACGTTTTACGTCTAACAGGAAGTCGTCCGTGTCAAATGGAACTTCCGGAAGATAAATCAAATGTGGAGCGGAATTATATCCGTTTCTTGCAAGAGCAGCGGCAGCGGTCAGCCATCCTGCGTCACGTCCCATGATCTCAATGATCGTGACACTCTTGACTGCGTAAATAAAAGTGTCATGGGCAATCTCTAAAACAGAGGAAGCAATATATTTTGCAGCGGAACCAAAACCAGGAGTGTGGTCTGTCTCACACAGATCGTTGTCGATTGTTTTTGGAATGCCGATGATGCGGACATTGCTGCCGATTTTTTTGCCGTATTCAGATAATTTTAAAACGGTGTCCATAGAGTCGTTTCCACCAATATAGAAGAAGGCGCCGACATTGTATAATTCAAACTGTTTGAAGATAAAAACATATGAGGAATCATCATCCAGATAATCCGGCAGTTTATGACGGCAGGAACCTAAATACATTGCCGGTGTCGTTTCCAGACGATCCAGATATGCCGGATTTTCATTCATAATCTCTGTCAGATTTAATAAATGATTGTTTAAGATGCCAAGGATTCCATTTACAGATCCATAGACAGTCTCATACTGATCAGATGCCATGACTCCACGGATCACACCTGCAAGGCTGGCGTTAATTGCAACTGTCGGGCCACCGGACTGTGCGACCATTACATTTTTTAAACTCATAGTTTACTCCTTAATAATTCATTAACTTTTGTTAAAAATAGTATCCATTTCTTTTTCTTTTGTTATAATGAAAAAGATAGATTTTTTTGAAAAAATCTTTTTGACTGCTATATAATAGCGGAAAATAACGTGTTTAGCAAGAGGTAGCAGGTGTGAAATGTGATTTATGTCCAAGAAAATGCCTTGTAGACCGGAAAAAGGGTGAAAAAGGAATCTGTGGGCAGACAGAAAATTTAAAAGTAGCGAGGGCGGCACTTCATTTCTGGGAGGAACCTTGCATTTCGGGAGATGCGGGATCTGGAGCGGTATTTTTTTCGGGGTGTCCGTTGCATTGTGTATTCTGTCAGAATGAGAATATCGCAAACGGAACGGTTGGAAAAGAAATCTCTCTGGAGCGGCTCGTGGATATTTTTCTTGAATTGCAGGAAAAAAGAGCCAATAATATCAATCTTGTAACACCGGGACATTTTGTGCCGCAGATTGTGAAGGCTCTGGATCAGGCACGAAGGGAAGGGCTTACGCTTCCGGTTGTATACAATACAAGCAGTTATGAGACGGTTGACACGATCAAAATGCTAGAGGGTTGCGTCGATATTTATCTGCCGGATTTTAAATATATGAGCCCGGTTTTGAGTAAAAAGTATTCCCACGCTCCGGATTATGCACAGGTTGCAAAGGCAGCGATCGCAGAGATGGTGCGGCAGACAGGAAAGGCTGTGTTTGTAAATGGAGATGAAGATAACCTTATTTTAAGTGGAACGATCGTAAGACATCTGACACTGCCCGGCTGTATGGCGGATTCCATACAGATTTTAAAATATCTGCATGAAACTTACGGAGATATGATTTATATCAGTATCATGAACCAGTTTACCCCACTTTCCAATCTGGAAAAGTATCCGGAATTGAATCGCAGGATTACCGATGAGGAATATGAGACACTGGTGGATTATGCGATCGATATCGGGATAGAAAATGGTTTTATCCAGGAGGGGGACACAGCGGAAGAGAGTTTTATCCCGGCATTTGACTGTGAGGGCGTGTAACCTTGAAAATGAGAACAATATTTTCTGGTGGAAAAAATTTCCAAAAAAATAAGGAAAATTATATTTACATAATATGGGAAAATGCTATAATTAGCTTCGTATGATTACAAAGAAGGAATAGCAGCGAAATTACTGCAGACAGATTCTTTATCATAATAGAGTGAACTACGAAAATTTACTATAAGTAATTGGAAATGCAGACGAGGAGGAGACGAGAATGAATTTTCTAAATTTAGTTCAGGGCGCAGCCGGAAAGGTAAAAGGGGTTGCGACTTTGCTTAGCGGGCTGACAAAGACACAGGCAATCATAGCAGGTGTAGCCACTGTGACAGCAGTTGGCGGTGTCGGAACAGGAGGATATTTTTTATATGACCATTTTCATCAGCCGGAACCAATTGTGGCGGATGTTGTGATAAGTACAGAGGTGGCAGAAGAACCGACGGAAGAAGTTGTGGCAGTCGAAGAGGTTGTCACGGAAGAGACAGAGGCGGCAGAACCGGAAACTGTTACATTGGTCGGAAGTTCTATTGAGAAGGATCTGAAGATCAAGATTCAGGACGAGTCCTCGAAAAATGTAAAGGGACAGCCTTTTGAGATCACGATCAAGGCAGACAAGAAGAAGGCAAAATCAACTACATATTCAGATGATGATAAAGATGGTATTATTTACATTAAAAGTATTGATGCCGGAAAATATGATGTCTCTTTGAATGAGATTGACGGATATATCTCAAAAGAGAATTCTTACAAAGTAACGGTTAAGGATAAGATTGAATACACCAAGGTAGATGTCAAAGACGAGATCAAATCCGCAGCAGAAGTAGCACCGGCAGAGGATGCAGAGGTAGACAATGTTGAGGTGGAGGCTGTTATTCAGGATACAGTGGAAACGGTTGACAGCACCTGCACACCATCCAAAGTCGGAGCAGGAGATGTGGATACTTCCAACTTCCCTACTGCTTCCGTTGGTGGATCAACAAAAGTGGACATTGCACAGGCAGCAGTGACAGCTTCCGCAAAACGTGTGGGATACCATGCTACAGGAACGAAATCAACAGATGTGACAACATCATCCGAGACATCATCGGAAACAACAACACCAAAATCATCAGAAACAACAACACCATCGGAAACGACAACACCGAGTGAAGGCAGTTCGGAAACTACTGGTGGTCAGGGAACTGGCAGTGGTCAGAATAATGGTTCTGGAAATAGTGGAAGTGGTGAGAGTACAGGTGGTCAGCAGGGAGCATCTGGTGGAAACAGTAGCCAGAATGGAACATCTGGAGACAAAACAGATGGTACAGAGACAAAGCCGGATGATACGAAACCTGATAAATATGAAATTACCATTGTCCACATGTTTTATAAAAACGATGGAAAAACAAAAGCAGACAAAGCAGATGAAAAAGAGACAGTAACTGTTGCAAAGGATGCGAAAACGGTGTCATCTGCAAAAACATTTGATGGATATAAAGCTTCCAATGGTACAACCTTTACCATTCAGGATGGTGCAAAAGAATATACCATCATGTGGGTTGCAACAGCAGCAGATAAGGTTACTTATAAGGTAACACATAATTTCTTTCAGGCTGATGGAAAGACCAAAGCAGAAGAATCCAAAAGTGAAGATATCACAGTAGATGCTACTGCTACTGAGATACAGGCATCTTCTTATGAAGCACAGGGATATAAACTGGTAGAAGGTTCCACGAAGATCAAAGTGGCAGCAGGCACAACAGCATACACATTAAACTGGGTAAAAGCTGCAGCCGCAGCCAGTGCATCTGTCACAGTACCACAGACGGCAGCTTTATATAACAGCACTATTAATAATGCAAATGCAATTGGTCTCACAGCAACATTGACAGACGCAGGCAATATTATCACAAATATTACATGGGCTAGCAGCAACGAAAAAGTTGTAAAGGTATCCAATGGAGCGAAAACAGGATGTACACTGACAGCAGTTGGAAAAGGAAGCGCAACTGTAACAGGTACGATCACATACTTATCCAAACCGGGCGATACCAAGACAACCGCAAGTGACAAGAAAATCACATGTACAGTTACAGTCAATGATTTTACTGGAAATACAACAACCCAGTTAAAAGATAAATCCGGTAGATTACTTTACAAAGATTCCGAGTGTAAAAAACCAGCAACCGTGGCAGATTACAATGCAAACGGAACTTACTACACCGAGCCGGTTTACACCGGATGGCAGACCATTGATGGAAAAGTATATTACTATACCAGCAACCATCAGCGTGTAACAGGAAGTCAGGTGATCAGCGGTATCTCTTACAACTTCGGAAGTGATGGAGCATTACAGCAGGGTTCAGGAAAGAACGGTATTGATGTATCCAGCCATCAGGGAAATATTGACTGGGCATCTGTAAAGGCAGCAGGTATCAATTTTGCAATTATCCGTGTCGGTTACCGCGGATCACAGACAGGAGCATTGGTAGAGGATTCCTGCTTCAAGAAAAATATTCAGGGTGCAACTGCAAACGGCATTAACGTTGGTGTTTACTTCTTCACACAGGCTACAACTGAGGCAGAAGCTGTTGAGGAGGCAAGTATGGCATTGACCTTATGCTCCGGCTACAATCTTTCTTACCCGATCTTTGTTGATACAGAGAACGGAAGCGGAGCAGCCCGTGCCAACGGATTAGATAAAGGCACCAGAACAGCATGCGTGGCTGCGTTCTGTAAGACCATTGCAAACGGTGGAAGAAAAGCAGGTGTTTACGCAAGCAAGAGCTGGTACAATAATAAAATTGATGCATCTGCATTCAGTAACTACTTTATCTGGGTTGCACAGTACAACACAACCTGCAATTACAAAGGAAAATATAACATGTGGCAGTATTCTTCCAAGGGAAGTGTTCCAGGAATCAAGGGAAATGTCGATGTAAATATTGCATATTAATTCATGGGTTTTAAAAGAATGACCGGTATCTGTTCAGATACCGGTTGTTTTGTGCATAACAATCAATAAGGAGAACAGGTTTGCCATATTATAATAAGAAAGAGTATCCAAAACAGATATGGGTGTCGCAGATACCGGAGCGGGAAGTTTCTTTGTTAAGAGAAAATCTTGCAGGGATCAAACAAACTACATTTGTATTAATGAAAAAAGAGGAAGACTTTCATCAGCTGTCAGAGAAGCGGAGCAGAGATATCATTTTTCTATCTTCGAATCAGTCTCTTTTAGACCTTGCCAGAGATGTGGATGTCCCGGCGATTGCCTATCAGAAGCCGGAAACGGATACATTTCTTCATGCCGATATGGTCGTCGAGGGGTTCGAGGAAGTCGATATGACGTTTTTACAGCGTGTGTATGAGAGACATTTCAACATTCCATGGACGATTCTGGAGACGGAACGCTGTATTGTGAGAGAACTGGAAATTTCTGATCTGGATGACCTTTTTTCCATGTATGCAGAACCCGGAATGACCGATTATATGGAGGGGTTATATGAATATGAGGAAGAGCTGGAATATCAGAAAGCCTATATCGAAAATATGTATCGTTTTTACGGATATGGAATGTGGCTCGTTTTTGAGAAAAAAACGGGTACGCTGATCGGCAGGGCTGGTGTGGAACACCGGGAAGAGTTAAATGGAGATATGGAATTGGGGTATGCGATCCGGACATCCTTTCAACAACAGGGTTATGCCTATGAAGTCTGTCAGGCGATCATGCAATATGCAGGAGAGGAGCTGCAGGTACATCTCTTGCACTGTCTGATTCAAAAAGAAAATGCTCTTTCTGAAAAACTTGCCATAAAATTAGGTTTTTCTTACTGCGGTGACCGGGAAATAGACGGCGTCCTGATGTCAGATTATCAGATAGAATGGTGATGGAAGCCGGATGCAAAGTTTAAGCGTTGATTTTTGATAGAAAATAAAATATAATCATATATTATACACAAAAGCATAGATAAAGTGGGTGATCTACATGGCAGAACTTTCATCAGAAGAATTAGAGAAAATCGTAAAAGAAGAGGACAATAGTATCAAACCAATGAAGGAGTTTGAGAGTCCCGAAAAATTATATCAGGAATTGATCGCCAGTGTCCGTAAGTATCATCCATCTACGGATATCAGTCTGATAGAGAAGGCATACAACATTGCATACGAGGCACATAAGGGGCAGGTAAGAAAATCGGGAGAACCGTATATCATCCATCCATTGTGCGTTGCGATTATTTTAGCAGAGTTAGAGCTTGATAAGGAGACGATCGTAGCGGGACTTTTGCATGATGTGGTGGAAGATACCGTTATGACCGATGAGGAGATCAGGCAGGAGTTTGGTGCAGAGGTTGCACTGCTGGTAGATGGAGTTACAAAATTGGGGCAGTTGTCCTACGATGCGGATAAGGTGGAAGTTCAGGCAGAGAATTTAAGAAAAATGTTCCTTGCCATGGCAAAGGATATCCGTGTGATCCTGATCAAACTGGCAGACCGCCTACATAATATGCGGACACTGAAATACATGACGCCGGAGAAACAGAAGGAAAAAGCGCGCGAGACAATGGATATCTATGCGCCGATCGCCCAGCGCCTTGGTATTTCCAAAATTAAGATTGAATTAGACGATCTGTCTTTAAAATATTTAGAGCCGGAAGCATACTATGATCTGGTTCATCAGATCGCCCAGAGAAAAAGTGTCAGGGATGATTATGTCCAGAGCCTTGTGGAAGAGGTAAAAAAACATATCCACGAAGCCGGAATTCCGGCGCAGATCGATGGGCGGGCAAAGCATTTTTTCAGTATTTATAAGAAAATGAAGAATCAGGATAAAACGCTGGATCAGATTTATGATCTGTTTGCAATCCGTATTATCGTGGATTCCGTAAAAGACTGTTATGCGGCACTCGGCGTCATCCATGAGATGTATAAACCGATCCCTGGTCGGTTCAAAGATTACATTGCCATGCCAAAACCGAATATGTATCAGTCACTTCACACGACACTGATCGGACCGACCGGACA
>OLPS01004016.1_pt1 | contig 10790 bp, 7 predicted proteins | sample 1673071 | NCBI WGS metagenome assembly OLPS01 (sample SAMEA3136752, study PRJEB25190) | human gut metagenome | reverse complement strand
AGCTCGACGGCGACACGCGCGGCGGCGCCGCCATCTCGATCCGTTCGGTGGTCGACAAACCGCTGAAATTCATTTCGAGCGGCGAGAAGATGGACGCCCTGCAGGTGTTCCACCCCGAACGTATGGCCGACCGTATCCTCGGCATGGGCGACGTCGTATCGCTGGTGGAGCGTGCGCAGGAGCAGTTCGACGAAGAGGAGGCACGCCGCCTGAAGAAAAAACTGGTCAAGAACCAGTTCAACTTCAACGATTTCATCGGGCAGATCCAGCAGATCAAAAAGATGGGCAACCTGAAAGACCTCGCGGGAATGCTTCCCGGCGTAGGCAAGATGCTCAAGAACGTGGACATCCCGGACGACGTGTTCAAGCAAACCGAGGCGATCGTCTCGTCGATGACCCCGGCCGAGCGCGAGCATCCCGAAATCATCAACGCACGCCGCCGCGAACGCATCGCCAAGGGCAGCGGTACGACGATGGCCGACGTGAACCGCCTGATGAAGCAGTTCGAGGATACCCGCAAGATGATGAAGGCCGTAGCCGGCGGCAACATGAAGATCCCGAACATGCCCGGAAGACGCCGATAACCAACAGATTGCAAGTAAACCACAATCCCTCATTCGGAATGGGGGATTTTTTATGCGGTAGTTTTTAGGGCCCGATACGAATTTTTCATCACTTTTTCATAGCAAAACAGTTAAAAATTATTACCTTAGTACACGCAATACTTCAAATCTCACTTTTTCTAATTTAATCACACCCACATGATGCAATTATCATTTTGGAAAAGATTACTCTGCGCGGCGCTCACCCTCGCGCTGGGAGTAACACTGGCAGCCTGTTCGGACGACGACACGAAGGACGACAAGCTGATCCCTGAAATCGAGGTTACCCAATCGTTGACGTTCGATTGCACGGAAACCCAGACGAAAAACCTCGAAATCGAGCTTAACGGAAAGCTCAACTGGCAGATCAAAGCCGACGCATGGATCGAGCTGTCGCAAACCAGCGGCAAAGGTTCGGCAACAGTAGCCGTAACCGTCCCCGCGAACGCCACTTCGCGTACGGGTACCATCACCGTAACGGCCACCGGTTACATGGGCGCCACCGACACGGGCACGTGCTCCGTAAGGCAGATCAAGGAAGGTGAAACGAATACGAATGTTGCGGAACTCCGCAGGCTCATCATGGCAACCAACCCCACTGCCGATGGAAAAGAACTGACGGACGCGATCAGAGCCATGACGCTGTGCGGTATCGTAGTCTCGGACAAGGGGGGGGGAAATCAGCAGCCCTTCATCGTAATCCTTGCCGACGATACGCAGGATGCCGGTGCCGGCCTCGCGCTCTCGATCAGCCAGTCTAACAACACCTTCGAGCGCGGCGACATCGTCGAAGTATCGCTCAGCGACGCATCGGCACAACTCTTCAGCGGTCTGCTGCAGGTTTCGACCCACAACGAGCCCATGCTCGTAGGGCAGACCGAACCGCTGGCCCCGATCGCCGTCACCGCAGACAAAATCGCGGAATACGAATCGCAATACGTAAAGATCGAAAACACGCAGCCCGAAGCGTCGGAATCGGGCACCTGGAACAGCGACTCGAACAAGGGCAATGTTTCCATGGAGACCAAGGACGGAAAGTCCTACAAAATCCGCACCCTGCAAACCGCATCCTATGCACAGGATGCCATCCCGACCGACAAGAGCGGTTCCATCGCAGGTATCGCGGGCATCTACAACGGCACACTGCAAATCCTGCCCTGCAACGGTGATGACATCCAGCTTGCCGAAGCTCGTTTCACGGTACAGGGCAACAAGGCTACGCTGGCCGAAGTGCTCGAAGCCGGCGCCGGCTCGGCATTCGAAGTCGAGGGCGTGAGCGTCATCGCCGCCAACGAGCAGGGAGTACTCTTCCAGCAGGACGGCACGCATCTACGCATTCAAGGGCGAAGCCCACGACCTGGCCGTCGGCGACGTGGTCACCGTGTCGGGCAAAACCGAGTCGCGCAACGGTCTGCTGCAGTTCGGAAAGGGCTGCAGTTTCACCAAGACCGGCCATCAGGATATCACCCAGCCGCAGCCTGCGGCATTCTCGGCAACGGAAATCGAAGCCTACATGAAAAACCCCGAGGTGAAATACGTGACCTACAAGGGTACTGTACTCGTATCGGGCAGCTACGTCAACGTCGAGATCGACGGCACTTCGGTACAGGGCAGCCTGGATTACATGAGCGACGATTTCAAGGAGAAGTACAACAGCCACAACGTGACCATCACCGGCTGGCTCTTCGGCTCGTACAAGACCTATATGTATACCATCCCCGTGGAGGTCAGGGACGAGGGCGAATTCGAAGAGGAAGTTCCCGACGGGGCGATCTTCTACAGCACCTTCGACAAAGAACTTTCCTCGCAGTCTTTCGACACGAGTTCGGGATGGCCGTACCTCGACCAGTTCGAGGGCTGGATCAACCACAAGGGTTCGGGTATCGCCGCTGTGACCTACGACTACAGCAGCATGTCCGTACGTACGAACCAGTCGTCGAAAGGTTCGCTTTCGCTCTACGACGGTTCGGGCAAGAACAACATCTTCTTCAGCACGGCGCCCAACTATTTCACGATCCAGAAGATCGCGGTAACGTCGCAGAACCTTCGCCTCTCGTTCGGCGCGCAGCGCTACGCACAGGGCGCCACCAACACGTTCATCAAGTCTGACTTTGTGGTACGCCTTTCGGCCGACGGGCAGCTTTGGTCGCAGGCGCTCGACTACGATTTCGGCAGCGTAGCGGACGAACCGGGTGAGTGGCGCCTCGCAACAGCAGACTTCACCCTGCCGGCAGGCACCGGCACGCTCTACATCAAGTTCGAAGCCAAGATGAGCAGCGTGAACCGTATCGACGACGTATTGCTGACCCCGGGCAACGGCGGGCAGGCAATCGAGTTCGGTAAGGAAGAGGAGACACCGCTTTCGACGATAGCCGAGGTGCTGGCGGCTCCCATCGACGAAGTTTACAAGGTCGAAGGACAGGTGATCGGCACCCACTCGAAGGGCTTCCTCGTAAAGGACGCCACGGGTACGATCCTCGTATTCAAGAAGAACCACGGCATGACCGTCGGCGACAAAGTCACCGTCGAAGGCGCAACGTCGGAATACGGAGGCATGAAGCAGTTCGGCGAAACGTCGGAACTCACCAAGAACGGCTCGGGAAGCTATACGCAGCCCACCCCGACGGATTTCGGGGCAGCGCAGTTCGACGCCTATGTCAACAACCCGACGATCCAGTATGTAAAATACGAAGGCAACCTCAGCTCGTACCGCGACCAGATTTATCAGTGGCACTATAATGTCGCCGTGGAGGGTACGAATGTAGTCGGCTCGATCGCCTACCCCAACAGCGACCTGAACATCGAAAATTTCGTCGACCGCAAAGTCATCATCACGGGCTACACCGTCGGTGTTTCGGGGACGGATACCAAATACCTCAATACGCTGACCACGTCGATCGAATTCGCAGAACAGGAGACCATGCCCGACGAGAGCCAGGCCATCACGGTGAAAGAACTCAACGCCAAACTCGCCACGATGAATGCGGGCGATGCGCTGGGCGAACTGATCGCCGTGAAGGGCTATGTGGCGGCCAACAACGAAGGAGGAAACTTCTACCAGCTCATTTCGCTGGTGGACAACACCGGCGAGGCCAACACGGGCATCATCATCAAGGGCAGCGACTACACCGAGAAAGACCTGCCTGTGGGCACGAAAGTGATCGTCAGCCTTAAATACGCCAAGTACGACATCAACAATGACCTGCCGCAGTTGAGGATGGCGACGATCTTCCCCACTCAGGAGAAGGTAACGATGAAAGTCCCCCAGATCACCGTTTCGCAGGCAGGAGATTACGTTGGCCAGTATGTGACGGTAAAGAACCTCACCCCGGCGGCAAATTCGACGACCTGGGTCGTGAATAAGAAGACCACTTCGGTCAACTTCACCGACGACGCCGAACTGCCGATGGTGGCACGTACGACCAATCACGCCGTATTCGCCAACGAAGCTATCGCAATAAAGAAGGCGGATCTGAGTGGTATCATGGAGATATACAAGGGGGGCTATCAGATCTTCCCCAACAGCATGGAGGACGTTGCAGGCTTCAAAGTCGAGTAACACGGCACAATCCATCCGTTTGTAAGAAAATCCCTGCGAGCAGCAACCCGCAGGGATTTTCCGTTTCAAAGAGGGGCCAAGGCCGGGGGGGGGCTGAAGATTTAAGAGCGGTTTACAGCATGGAATTGAAAAATAATCGCTAAATTGTACCGGGAAACCCAACCCGGAAAACCACATGAAAAAATTACTCCTGCTGTTGCTGGGGATCGCTTCGATCCCGGCCGCCTTCTCCCAGGGCGGGAGCGGCATCGACTGGGCCGCCGACCTGGATTACCTGGCCAGCGAACTGCCCGCGAAACATTGCAACCTCTTTGCGAAATACGACAAAGCGCAGTTCGAGACCGCAATCGGCGCGATCAAGGCTTCGGCCGGGGAGGCCGGAGATTTTGCTACGGCGCTCAAAACCCAGCAGCTGATCGCCAGGCTGGGCGATTCGCACACCATGCTATATTTCAACCAGCTGATGAACCGGCAGCAGATACTGCCGCTCGGGCTGCTCTGGGTTTCCGACGGGCTGTACGTCATACAGACGGCCGAGGAAAACAAAGAGTTGCTGGGGCACCGGCTCACAGCGGTCGGCAAGGCACCGGTAGAAACCGTAATCGACAGCCTGAGCACCCTGTTCACGGTCGACAACGAAGCAATGGTAAAATCCATGATTCCCCAATTGTTCCCGTCGTTACAGCTCCTGGAATATTTCGGGTTCGCACACAACGGGCAGGCGGAACTCACGCTGGACGGAGACAAGACCTATACGCTCAAACCGTCCGATCCGCAGCGGGCGGGTCGGGCCGCCTTCCAGCCCGATTCCCTGCCCTTTGCGATCGCGGAAAGGAACGTGCTTTTCACGGATCGCTATTTCCCCGAGGAAAAAATATACTATATCCTCTACAACTCCTGCTGGGGGCGTGAAAGCGAGGCGGAGTTCAAGAGCCGCGAGAAAGCCGCGTCGCTGCCGTCGTTCACGGAATTCGGCCAAAAGGCGTTCGGCATATTGCAGGGCAACCCCGTCGGGAAGATCATTTTCGACATGAGGAACAACGGCGGAGGGAACTCGGCACAGGGGACGGCATTCATCGAAAGGCTGGCCCGGTTCCTGGAACAGCACCCCGGCATAAAAACCTATGTCGTCATCGGGCGAAGCACATTCTCCTCGGCCATCCTGAATACGATGGATTTCAAGCACCTGACCGATGCGGTCGTAGTCGGCGAACAGACCGCCGGCAAACCCAACCACTTCGGCGAGGTACGGAATTTCCAGCTCCCGGGATCGAAGCTGACAGTCGCCTATTCGACCAAATATTTCCGGCGTACGGACGAAGAGGCAGACACGATCACCCCCGACGTCAGGATCGAAATGAGTTTTACGGATTTCACGAAAGGCATCGACCCGGTGTACGAATGGATCAAGGCACAATAGGCTGCGCGGGCGGTTTACTCCGTCCAGCCGTTATGCCGGACGTTCGCCGGGTTCCACTTCTGCTTGGGCTCAGGATTGTCCGCAGGATAGTCCACCGGAATCAGGTTGAGCGGAACGACATCGGAGGGAAGCCCCAGCACGCGCCGCACGGCCTCTACCCGTTCGCCGCGGGGATAAACCCCAGTCCATACGGCTCCCAACCCCAGGGCATGGGCCGCAAGGAGCAGGTTTTCCGAGGCCGCCGAGGCATCCATCACCCACCAGTCGCCGGAAGCCCCCGGATTGCGCGACAAGTCGCCGCAGACGACCACGGCCAGGGGTGCCCGGGCGGCCATCTTCGCAAAGGGCAGCGCCCCGGCGAGTTCGCGTAACAGCTCCCGGTCGTCCACGACAACGAAAGCCCACGGCTGACGGTTCACGGCCGAGGGCGCGGCCATCGCAGCCCGCAGCAGCAGTTCGACCGTATCGGCACCGACCGGGCAATCCCGGTAGGCCCGGATGCTCGTCCGGGTCATAATCACATCGAGGGGGCTCCGCTTGCCGGACTCCCCGGCCGGGGTGCGCTCCCCGGCCGACAGCCACCATACCAGCAACGCGGCCAGCACGGCACCGGCGCAGAAAAAGAGGATTTTCGTCCTGTTCATAATTTTCCGTTATATCGTGTCCCGGCAAATATACGGGAAAAATCGTAAAAAGCACCGCACACCGGTCAAACGACCGTATCGGCGGGTAAATTAATCGACCGGGCGTTTGCAGGGGTCTTTTTTTATCGCTACCTTTGTCCGGATCATATCCCAAAAGGAAAATGCACAAATCGGGCTTTGTAAATATCATCGGGAATCCCAACGTCGGCAAATCGACACTCATGAACGCATTGGTCGGCGAAAAGTTGTCGATCATCACGTCGAAGGCGCAGACCACGCGCCACAGGATCATGGGCATCGTCTCGAGCGAGGATTTCCAGATCGTCTATTCCGATACGCCGGGCATTCTGAAACCCAGCTACAAATTACAGGAGTCGATGATGAAATTCGTGACGGGCGCCGTAGCCGACGCCGACGTCATACTCTATGTCACCGACACCGTGGAGCGGGGGGAACGCTCGGCCGAAATCATCGACCGCATCCGCCAGAGCGGCGTCCCGGCCATCGTGGTCATCAACAAGATCGACCTCACGACGCCCGAGGCACTCGAGGCACTGGTCGACAAATGGCAGGGGGAGTTGCCCGAGGCACGCATCGTACCGGCATCGGCCAAGGAGAATTTCAACATCGAAGGGTTGTTCAAGACCATCCTCGACCTGCTGCCCGAAGGCCCGGCCTTCTATCCGAAGGATACACTGACGGACAAGACGCTGCGGTTTTTCGCCTCGGAAATCATCCGCGAGAAAATCCTCAGGTTCTACGACAAGGAGATCCCCTACTGCTGCGAAATCGAGATCGAAAGCTACAAGGAGGAGCCGGCGATCGACCGCATCGCCGCAACGATCTATGTCGCCCGCGACTCGCAGAAAGGCATCCTGATCGGGCATAAGGGCGAGAAACTCAAACGGGTCGGGCAGGCCGCACGCGAGGACATGGAGCAGTTCCTCGGCAAAAAGGTTTTCCTGCAACTGTTCGTCAAAGTGAACGACGACTGGCGCAACAACGAACGCCAACTGCGCCGTTTCGGGTACGAATTGGAATAAACCGGAATAATAAACCGCCCGAAAAGGACGTTAATGGGACAAGTGAGTCGGAAATTGAAAAAATACATCCTCGGGATCGCACTGGGCATCGCACTGATGTGCGGGAAGGAATCGTATGCGCAGTACAACCGGGAATATTTCTTCTGGGTGGGACGTTCATGCATGATGAACAACGACTACCAGGAGGCCATCCGGACGCTCAACACCCTGCTGCGGTTCGACGAGGATGCCTTCGAAGGCTATTTCCTGCGCGGCATCGCCAAATACAACCTCGACGACCTGCTGGGCGCCGAGGCCGATTTCTCGACCGCCATCCGGCTCAACCCCGTATACACACAAGCCTATACCTACCGCGCGATCACGCGTTCGCGGCTGGGTAATTACGATGACGCCCTGCAGGACTTCCGCGAGGCGATCGACCTGCGCCCGGATCTGCCGGGCCCCTATTACAGCCGCGGCGTGACACGGCTGCTGAACCAGCAGTTCAAGGAGGCCATCGACGATTTCGACAAGTTCATCCGCCAGGAGAACAAGGTGGCCGACGCCTTCATCTGCCGGGGCCTGAGCTACCTGCACCTGAAGGATACGGTACGCGCCTACGACAATTTCAACACCGCCATCCGCACGAACCGCGAGAACCCCGGCGGGTACAACCGCCGCGGTGGGCTCTACATGGAACAGAAACGCTTTGCGGAAGCCGAAGCTGACTTCAACAAGGCCATCGAATGCGATTCGGCCTACCTGCTTTCGTATTTCAACCGCGCACTGGTCTACTCGGACACCAACCGTCCGATGCTGGCCCTCGCGGATTTCGACAAGGTGATCCAGCTCGACTCGACCAATTCGCTGACCTACTTCAACCGTGCCATGCTGCGCACGCAGATCGGCGACTACAACCGTGCGCTGGACGACTACGACAAGGTGGCGCTCTATTCGCCCAACAACGTGCTGGTCTACTACAACCGCGCAGGGGTCTATGCCCAGCTGGGCGAACTGGAGAAGGCGATAGACGACTACTCCTCGGCCATCAAGCTCTACCCCGATTTCGCCAACGCCTATATTTACCGCGGCCGTCTGCGCGAACTGCTGCGCGACCCGCAGGGCGCGAAGAAAGACCGCGACACGGCCCAGAAGAAGATTGCGGAGTACCGCTCCCGCCTGAGCGACAGCACCTACTCGATCTATGCCGACACGACGCAGCGTTTCGACCGCCTGTTGTCGTTCGACAGCAAATTCTCGGGCGGCAGCTTCGACCGCATCACGGGCCACAACGGCGGCCACGAAGAGATGCGCCTGCTGCCGCTATTCAAGTTCACGCTGATGCGTCCCGACACCGTGCCGACCGTGGAACGCTACCACGTACAGCGCGTCGAGGACTTCAGGAAACGGGTGGACAACGAATACCTCACCCTTTCGTGGCGCGAAAGCAATATCCCGGCCGACACGCTCGTGATGCTCGACAAGCAATACGTCGAGGAGCTCAAGTCGGATCGGGCATCGTGGACGGTGCTCTTCGAACGGGGTGTCACGCAGTCGCTCATCAAGCAGTATACCAATGCCGTGAACACCTTCTCCGCGGCCATCGAGCAGAACCCGAGCAACCCGTTCCTCTACCTGAACCGCTCGACGACGCGCGCCGAGATGATCGACTTCATCTCGTCGATCGACAACTCCTACCAGCGCATCACGATCGACTCGGATCCGGCCAACCGGCTGAACAACAACAGCAAGCGCACGTACAGTTACGACGAGGCGGTGGCCGACCTGAACAAGGCCATCAAGCTCTTCCCCGACCTGGCGTACAGCTATTACAACCGCGCCAACCTCAAGGCCCTGTCGGGAAGCCTGCCCGAAGCGTTCGAGGATTACTCGAAGGCCATCGAACAGAACCCCAATTTCGCCGAGGCATATTACAACCGCGGCATCATACAGATATTCATGAAGGACACGCGCAAAGGGTGTCTCGACATTTCGAAGGCCGGCGAGCTGGGTATCGTCGAGGCTTACGAGGTGCTGAAACGATACGCGCCGTTAGAAAAGTAAGCTAACTCAAAAACAAATAATTATGACGGAAATTATCCAACGGAAACTCAACGACTCGGCCTGGGTGCGGTGGACGGCGCTCATCCTGATCGCACTGACGATGTTCTTCGGCTACATGTTCGTGGACATGATGTCGCCCCTGCAGAGCATGATCGAGGCACAGCGCGGCTGGACGCCCGACGTGTTCGGCATGTACGGAAGTTCGGAGTTCATCTTCAATGTCTTCGGATTCCTGATCCTGGCAGGTATCATCCTCGACAAAATGGGTGTGCGCTTCACGGGAATGCTCTCGGCATCCCTGATGTTTATCGGCGCCTGCATCAAATATTACGGCGTGAGCGACGCCTTCATCGGCACTGGCGCCGAGGCTTGGCTCAATAGCTGGTGGGTATCGTTCCCGGCCAGTGCCAAACTCGCATCGCTCGGGTTCATGATATTCGGATGCGGTATGGAGATGGCCGGCATCACCGTTTCGAAGACGATCGCCAAGTGGTTCGAAGGCAAGGAAATGGCCCTCGCAATGGGGCTGGAAATGGCCATTGCCCGTGTGGGTGTCTTCGCCGTTTTCTCCATCTCGCCGTGGCTCGCCAACATGGCTCCCGCAACGGTCGTGCGCCCGGTGGCATTTTGTACCCTGCTGCTGCTGATCGGACTGCTCACCTACACGGTATTCACCTTCATGGATCGCAAGCTGGACAAACAGCTCGGGCTGGATTCCCGCGGCAACAACAGTTCCGAAGAGGAATTCCGCATCAGCGACCTGGGCAAAATATTCAGCAGCAAGGTATTCTGGATCGTGGCCATACTCTGCGTGCTCTACTATTCGGCAATCTTCCCCTTCCAGCGCTTCGCCACGAACATGCTGGAAAGCAACCTCGGCGTCACGGCACAAACGGCCGCCGACATCTTCCGCTGGTTCCCGATGGGCGCCGCGGCCATCACGCCGCTACTGGGCAGCTACCTCGACCACAAGGGCAAGGGCGCCACGATGCTGATCTTCGGAGCCGTCCTGATGACGGTATGCCACCTGATCTTCGCCTTCGTGCTCCCGGCCTATCCGAGTACGCTCGTCGCTTACGGCGCCATCATCATCCTGGGAATCTCGTTCTCGCTGGTACCCGCAGCGCTGTGGCCCTCGGTTCCCAAGATCATGGAGACCCGCTACCTGGGTTCGGCCTACTCGCTGATCTTCTGGATCCAGAACATCGGCCTCTGCCTCTTCCCAGCTGTCATCGGCTACGCCCTCAAATTCAGTAACCCGGGGCATGTGGACGGCACGGCCTACAACTATACGCTCCCGATGGTGATTTTCGCCAGCTGCGGCATCGCGGCGATGCTCCTGGGACTGTGGCTCAAGGCGGAAGACCGGAAAAAGAACTACGGGCTCGAACTGCCCAATATAAAGAAGTAGCCAAACTACGACGAATAAATGAAGCGGAAGTGCTGCCGTTCAATGCACGGCAGCTCTTTGTAATTTTC
>OLPS01004011.1_pt1 | contig 10805 bp, 7 predicted proteins | sample 1673071 | NCBI WGS metagenome assembly OLPS01 (sample SAMEA3136752, study PRJEB25190) | human gut metagenome | reverse complement strand
GGGAGCCTCGGGGTTGGGGTTGTGCAGCAGGCCCTTGTAACCGGTGCCCTTGGTGCGCGGCTTATTGGTGTAGACGCGCGGAATGATGATGAGTTTGTCCTTGACCTCCTCGGCGGTCTTGGCCAGTCGGTTCATGTACTCGAGGACCGAGTCCTCGCGGTCGGCAGAGCACGGGCCGATGATGAGCACCTTGCGTGCGTCCTCGCCGGTAAAGACTTTGGCGACCTCGGCGTCAAATGCCTGCTTTTTGGCGGTAAGCTCGGCAGAAAGTGGCATTTCCTCGCGGATCTCCATGGGGATCGGCAGCCTGCGTTTGAAATCCATGGCCATGCGGGGCCTCCTCAATCAAATAAGTCAAAGCGTGAATTGTCGAATGCACGGCATTATCCGCTGTCGCACGCTAAAGTGCAAGCCCTTGTCACCCCGAAACCTACCAAAAAGGGACAGGTTTATTTGGCAGGTTTTATCTGGGGAAACGTCGGTGAATGCCGGGAGGGAGTGGCGTCGCGCGGGAGCCTAAGGCTGTTGTTGCTTCCCCAGGAAACACCATGTGGGCAAAAAATGCCAAATATGAGTACGGTTGCTAACCTAGTATCATATTGCCTTCGCAAAATAATAGACATAACAGCAAAATATGTTCATTAACGCAAACACATATAAGTCCACTATAGGGCTGTTTGATCAATTTAGGGACGCGTGTAAGCCGTGAAAACGGTATTTGGGGCTGTTTTGGCTGTTACTAAAAAGGTAACAGTACTCATATTTGCCCTTTTTTGCCCACGGGGCCTCGAAGGGGTTGCCAATTAGGTCCCAGGGGAGGTGGTTCGAGGGCCGCAGAGCAAAAAAGGCGGGAGCGCAGGTTGTCCTGCGCCCCCGCTCTCGGGAACTATCCATTCCCTGCGGTCAAATTTACGCCGCTTCGTCGAACTGCGAATTGTACAGATCGGCGTAGAAGCCGCCCTGGGCGAGCAGCTCGTCGTGTGTGCCCTTCTCGACGATGTCGCCGTCGCGAATCACCAAGATCACGTCGGCGTTTCGGATCGTGGACAGGCGGTGCGCGATGACAAAGCTGGTACGGCCCTGCATCAGCGCATCCATGGCGCGCTGAATAAGCTCCTCGGTGCGGGTGTCCACGTTGGAGGTCGCCTCGTCCAAAATCAGCGCCGGGCGGTCGGCCAAAATGGCACGGGCGATGGTCACGAGCTGGCGCTGACCCTGCGACAGGTTAGTGCCCTCCTCGTTGATCATAAAGTCGTAGCCGCCGGCGAGCGTATGGATAAAGTGATCGCAGCGTGCGGCGCGTGCGGCGGCCTCGACCTCGGCATCGCTTGCATCGGGGCGTCCGTAGCGGATGTTCTCGCGGATCGTGCCGTTAAACAGCCAGGTATCCTGCAGCACCATGGCAAACTCGCCGCGAAGTGCCGCGCGGTCCCAATCGCGCACGTCGACGCCCTCGACGCGCAGCGAGCCGCCGTCCACATCGTAAAAGCGCTGCAGCAGCTTAATGAGCGTGGTCTTGCCGGCGCCGGTGGGGCCGACGATGGCGATGGTCTGGCCGGGTTGCGCCTCGCAGCTAAAGTCGTGGATGATGGTCTTGTCGGGCGTGTAGCCAAACTTCACATGGTCAAACTCCACGTGGCCGGGGCGCTTTTCGGGAATCTGCGCGTCGGCCTTCTGCTCCTCCTCGGGCGCGGCCAGGAACTCAAACACACGCTCGGTGGCAGCTGCCATCGACTGCATCGTGTTACTCACGTTGCCCAGCTGCTGCACCGGCTGCGTAAAGTTGCGCACGTACTGGATAAAGCTCTGGATGTCGCCGGGCGTGGCATTGCCGGTCAGCGCGAGCTGCGCGCCCACCACGACGACGCCCACGTAGCCCATGTTGCCCACCAAGCTCATAAGCGGCATCATCAGGCCCGACAGGAACTGCGAGCGCCAGCCACTAATAAACAGGCGGTCGTTTTGACGGTCGAACTCTTCGATCGAAGCTTCGGCGCGGTCGAACACCTGAATGACGTTCTGGCCGGCAAAATCCTCCTCGATAATGCCGTTGACGGTGCCCAGAACCTGCTGCTGCTCTCGGAAGTACGGCTGCGAGAAGCGAATCATCACGGTCAGGATAATCGCGGCGGCCGGCAGCGTGAGCACGGTGACGCCGGTGAGCGGCAGGCTGATCGACAGCATCATGACGAGCACGCCGATAATCTGCGTCACCGACGTGATGAGCTGGGTCACGCTCTGGTTGAGCGACTGGCCGAGCGTATCGACGTCGTTGGTGATGCGACTGAGCACGTCGCCCTTGCTGTGTCCGTTAAAGTAGCTCATCGGAACGACAGCGATCTTGGCGGCGATCTCCTTGCGCATGCGGTAGCAGATCTTTTGCGTGACGCCGGTCATGAGCCAGCCCTGGACCAGGCTGCAGACAGAGCTCGCCAGATACAGACAGAGCAAAAAGCCGAGCGTCTTGGCGATCCAGGCAAAGTCGACATCGCCAGTGCCGTTGACCTTGGCAACCAGGCCTTCGAACAGTTTGGTGGTAACCTGGCCGAGCACCTTGGGCCCCACAATGTTAAAGATGACCGAGCACACGGCAAAGGCGACGGCGGTAAACACGGCGATCTTGTGCTGGCCGATATAGCCGAGCAGCTGCCTCATGGTGCCCTTAAAGTCCTTGGCCTTTTCGCCGCGACGCATGCCGCCCATGCGGCCCATGGGACCACGCTGGCGGGTGGGCTTGGGAATCTGAGTCTTGGTCTCGTCTGCCATTAGCGCTCGCCTCCTTCCGTGACGGCTGCAATTTCTTCTTGGGTAAGCCCTAGCTCTTCGGCGGAAAGCTGCGACTGTGCGATCTCCAGGTACGCCGGGCAGCTGTGCAGCAGCTCCTCGTGCGTACCGGTGCCCACCACGTGGCCGTCGTCGAGCACGACAATCTGGTCGGCGTGCATGATGGTCGCGATGCGCTGGGCCACGACCACGAGTGCGGCGTCGGTGACGTTTTTGGCGAGCTCCTCGCGCAGGCGAGCGTCGGTCTTGTAGTCGAGCGCACTAAACGAATCATCGAACACCACAACCTCGGGCTTTTTGGCCAATGCGCGGGCGATGGCCAAGCGCTGGCGCTGACCGCCCGAGACATTGGAGCCGCCCTGGCTAATGGGGGAGTCGTACCCGTCCTCGCGCTCGGCGATAAAGTCCTCGGCCTGTGCGATGCGCGCTGCCTCGTGCATGTCATCATCGCTCACCATGTCGCCGGCAAACTTGAGGTTGCTCTCGACAGTGCCCGAGAACAGGCGGCCCTGCTGCGGGATGTAACCAATGCGTCGGCGCAGCTCGGAAAGGGTCATGTCGCGCACGTCGATGCCGTCGAGCGAAATGCTGCCGCCCGTGACGTCGTACAGGCGCGGAATCAACTGCACGAGCGTGGACTTGCCCGAGCCCGTGGAACCAATGATGCCGAGCATCTGACCGGCATGCGTGGTGAAGTTCACGCCGCTGATGACATCGGCGCGGGCATCGGGATACTGGAAGCTCACGTCGCGGAAGGTGAGCTCACCGCGCGGCGCGCTGGCCGCGGGCAGTTTGGGCGAGACGGGGTCGTTGATGCTCGTGGGGCAGGTGATGACCTCTTCCACGCGCTCGGCTGCGACCTCGGCGCGGGGCAGGATGACCGAAACCATGGTGAGGATCATAAACGCCATGACGATCTGCATGGTGTAGGAGATAAACGCCATCATGTTGCCGACCTGCATCACGCCGTCGGACACGCCCTGCGCGCCAAACCAGACGATAAGCACGGTGATGCAGTTCATGACCAGCATCATGAGCGGCATCATAAAGCTCATGGCGCGGTTGGTGTAGAGCTGCGTGGTCATCAGGTCGAGCGAAGCCTTGTCAAAGCGCTCGAGCTCATGTTCCTCGCGGTTGAACGAGCGGATGGGCATAAGGCCGTCGAGCAGCTCGCGGGCGGTAAGGTTCACGCGGTCAACAAAGCTTTGCATCTTTTTGAACTTGGGCATGGTGAGGCCCATAAGCACGCCGACGACGGCCGAGACCGCGATGATGGCCACGGCGATGGTCCACTCCAGGCCGGTGTGGTTGGCCAGGACGCGCATGACGGCGACGATGCCCATGACCGGTGCCATCAAGCACATGCGGATAAACAGGGTTGCGGCCATCTGGATCTGCTGAATGTCATTGGTGCAGCGGGTGATGAGCGAGGCCTGGCTAAACTTGCCCACCTCGGCCGGCGAGAAGTGCATAACTTTGTTGAAGGTCTCGCGGCGCAGGTCGCGGGCGATGGAGCAGGCGGTGCGCGAAGCCACGGCACCGGTCAGGATGGTGGCGACGAGCGACACCAGGCACAGCCCAAACATCGTGGTCGCCATGCGGCTCAGATAGGCGTTCTGCACGTCGGCGGGGTCGATGCCCTGCGCCTTGTACTCGTTCTGTACGTAGCTCACGGCGCGCTGGGTGACGATGGAGCCCGACATGGAGCCCATTTTGTCCGCCATTTGGTTGGCGCCCTCGACGAGCTTGCTTTGGTCTACCAGATCGCCCTCGATACCCAGACGCAGGCTCTTCATGGTGATCTTACCGCCGTCAGCATCAATCTGCTTTTGCATGTTCTGCGCCGCCGCGGCCTTCTGCTGCATCTCGGCGAGCTGCTCGGGTGTCATCGCCGCCATTTGCTCGGGGGTGGGCATGGCCTGGGCAGCGTTGTTGTCTTTCTCGCTGGACGAGCCCATCATGTCGCCCATGGAGTCGGCGTCGATGCCCTGGTTGAGCGAAAGGACGACAGTCTCGGGCAGGCTCATAATGTCGGCAATCTTGCCTCCATCGGCACGCTCTTCCTCGGTTCCCTTGTACGTGCGAATACCGTTTTTGTCTGCCTTGCCAAACGCAGCTTCTACCGTCTTGGCGTCCTTGGCGCTCATAAAGAGTTCGAGGTCGTCGAGCGATTTGGTGCGAATGGTGCCGGGCACGGGCGAGGCGATGCCGCCTTGCTGCACGCCCACGTCGACGATGTCGCTCATGTAGGTAGGCAGTGCCAAATCGGCGTTACAGCTGATTACGATAAGTACGATAGCTGTGAACAGTGCCGGTATATGCTTTTTAAAGAGCTTGAGAATCCTCACTCGGCATCTCTCCTTTCTTGATTGCGGTCGATAATTTCGTTGGCACGTCTAAGAAGGCGCACCATCTCTTGGGTATCTGTTTCGCCAAGCTGCTCGAGGAAGGCCGCGGTGCGGTCCTCGAATTCCCGACGTTTGATTTCGATAACCTGGAATCCTTTGTCGGTCAACGTGACGTGTACGCGACGACGGTCGGTCTTTGAGTGCTCGCGCTCGACCCAGCCCTTGGCCTCGAGGGCGCGCAGGATATTGGCGATGCGGGCGCTCGAGACCCAGGCGCGATCAGCGAGTTCGCTCGGCGTGAGCGAGCCGCCGGCGCGCATGAGGGCGCGCATGACGGCCATCTCGCCACCCAGAGCCTGGTCGGCAAAGCGCGAAACGCGCTGGTGCATGCTGCCAAACTCGGTAAAGAGCTGACGCCCAAGCTCATGGAAATCGGTATCTTCCACCGAAAACCCCTAACACTAGAAACTATTTTCGGTGGAAGATGATACCCCCATACGCGGGCCTCATACAGTAGGCAATATTAAGAGCTCATTAAGACTTAAAATCATTCAATTGCTAAAGCGTTTCAAAGAACTATCATGCCCGCGGTTAGGCGAGGGGTTGTCACCACCATGACGACTGGGACTCATATAATCGCCACGTGCGATGCTCCAACTTCCCGCAAGGAGACACCTTACATAAAGGGGGATGGAGTCATGGCATTTGACTTCACGGGCAAGACCGCGATTGTCACGGGCGGCACTCAGGGCATTGGCCTCGAGATCGCCAAGGGCATCGTTGCGGGCGGCGGACATGTCGCGCTCATCGCAAGGAACGCTGCTAAGGGCGAGGCCGCTGTGGCCGAGCTTGGCGAGGGCAACAAGTTCTATCAGCTCGATGTCGCCGATGCGCCCAAGGCGCGCGAGACCGTCGAGCAGATTTTTACGGACCTGCCGCAAACCAACATCCTGATCAACTGCGCTGGCGTCATCAGCACCAAGAAGTTCGACGAGATCGATGACACCGAGTGGCGCCGCACCATCGACATCAACCTCAACGGTACCTATACCATGATGAACGCCGTCTACCCGCACTTTAAGGCGGCCCATGCCGGTACTATCGTCAACGTGAGTTCCGTTGCGGGCAAGATCGGTGGCGGCCTGCTCGGCACCGCGGCTTACGCGAGCTCCAAAGCAGGCGTTAACGGTCTGACCAAGGCAGTCGCCAAGGAAGGCGGCAAGTTTGGCGTTCGCTGCAACGCCGTGTGCCCGTCGCTCACGTTGACCGATATGACCTCGATTCTCTCTGACGAGAACTCTCAGCGCATCATCAACGGTATTCCTCTGGGCCGCGCCGCCCAGGCCAGCGAGCCTGCGCAGATGGTGCTGTTCTTCGCTTCCGACCTCGCCAGCTTCGTGAACGGCGAGATTGGTGACTGCGACGGCGGCATCGTCCTGGACGGGTAATACCCCACGACGATTGTTCGGCGACGGCTCCTGCGACTCGGGACCGTCGCCTTCTTTCTGATATAGGCGCGTGCGACTACGATTCGCATGCATCCAAAGGAGATATATATGAGTGAATCGACCGCGGTGGAGGCGCCGGCGGCAAAGGAGCCGTTCTTTAAGATGTCCTCCATCCCGGGCGCCAATATCTTGGTGCCGCTTCTGTTGGGCTGCCTGCTCAACACGCTATTCCCCGACCTGTTCAAAACGCTCGGCAGCTTTACGCTTGGCATGACCCAGCAGGGTGCAGGCCCGCTCGTGGGCGCTTTTTTGCTCATCGTCGGTACGACGATTTCGTTTAAGAGCGCTCCTGCCGCCGCTGCCCGCGGCGCCATTATCATTGCCGTCAAGCAGATCGTGGTCGTTGCCGTGTCGCTGCTCATCCTTTATGTGTTCAACGACAACCTGTTTGGCATCTCGGCCATGGTGATGTTGGCCGCTTGCACGGGTGCCAACAACGCTATGTACGCTGGACTGATGGGCACCATGGGCAACGAGGCCGAGCGTGGCGCCGTCGCCATTACCACGCTGGTTGTCGGCCCTCCGGTCACGATGATCGTGCTCGGCGCTGCCGGTCAGGCTCCGATCGGCTGGTCGCTCGTGGGTGCCATTCTGCCGATCGTCATCGGCATTATTCTGGGTAACCTGTTCCCCAGCTTTAAGAAGATGATGGCACCGGCACTTTCCGCCATCATCGTGCTCGTCTTCTTTGCCATGGGCTCGACCATGACCTTTGGCCAGCTCATTAATGGCGGTCTTCCCGGTATTCTGCTCGGCGTGATCTGCTCGGTGGTCTTTGCAATTCCCGTTATCGCGGTCGATAAGCTCACGGGCGGTACGGGTGTCGCAGGTGCGGCCATCTCGAGCTGCGCCGGAGCCAATGTGGCCACGCCTGCCGCCATGGCAAGCGTCAACGAGGCCATGTACGGTGGTGCTGTGCTCGCGACGGCTACGGCACAGGTTGCTGCCTGCGCTATCGTGACGGCCATTTTGACCCCGCTCGTTACCAGCTGGTGCCACAAGCATTTTGAGGGCCAGGGCAACGGCGATAGCAAGACAACGACCGACAAGGCCGCCGCAGCCGTCTAATGCCAAGCGGCAATCAAAGCTAAAAACTAGCTACGCCACAGGGCGGCCACGGGGGATCCCGTGGCCGCCCTGCAGTTTCTGTAGGGTCTCTGAGACACTTTACCCTGCTAAAGCTGGCATAACAGCTAGAGCGAACGTCGTACAAAGGCAAGGAAAAATAACATACAAATCGGTGAACGGTAGTTGTTCGCGCTCGCATTTCCTGCGGGTTTGTAAAAAACGCCCTTATGATATAAAAAAAGAAACATATAACAGCCCAGATGGAGAGGGTCGCTATGTTATCCTTCTCAGACGGGTGAAATCTTGGGTTTTGGGTTGTAGTTCCAAGGTGGACAAACGTTTTTCCCTGCACCGACGTGTGGTGAAGAACGGAAGAAGCCGGTAGTGCAAGCCGAACATTCAAGAATTCAATAAGCAGCGGTGTGAGAGAGCGCCGCATTACACGTAACTAGGAGCGTGGTTACACAATGCAGGAGGCATGGGAAGGCTTCAAGGAAGGCATCTGGACGGGAGAGGTTGACGTCCGAGACTTCATCCAGAAGAACTACACCCCCTACGAGGGCGACGAGTCGTTCCTCGTAGGTCCGACCGAGCGTACCAAGGAGCTGTGGGGCGAGGTTCTCGACCTGCTGCTTAAGGAGCGCGAGCAGGGTGGTGTCCTCGATATGGACACCAAGACCGTCACGGGTATCGTGAGCCACCCCGCTGGCTACATCGATAATGCCCATCGCGACAAGGAGACCATTGTTGGCCTCCAGACCGACAAGCCGCTCAAGCGCGCGCTGCACGTCAACGGTGGTATCCGCATCGCTTGCCAGGCTGCCAGCCAGCACGGCTACAAGGTCGACGAGAACGTTGTCGAGCGCTACACCTTCGAGCGCAAGACCCACAACGCTGGCGTCTTCGATGTCTACACCCCCGAGATGCGTGCTTGCCGCTCGGCTCACATCATCACCGGTCTGCCCGATGGCTATGGCCGCGGCCGCATCATCGGTGACTACCGTCGTGTTGCCCTGTACGGCGTCGACTACCTGATCAAGGACAAGGAGGCCCAGAAGGCTTCCACTCCGACGGTCATGACCGCCGACAACATCCGCGATCGCGAGGAGCTGCAGGAGCAGATCCGCGCCCTCGGCGAGCTCAAGATGATGGCCGAGACCTATGGTTTCGATATTTCCAACCCTGCTACTAACACGCAGGAGGCCATCCAGTGGATGTACTTCGCCTACCTTGCTGCCGTCAAGGAGCAGAACGGCGCTGCTATGTCCATCGGCCGTACCTCTACGTTCATCGACATCTACGCTGAGCGCGACCTTGCCAACGGTACCTTCACCGAGGAGCAGATCCAGGAGTTCGTGGATCACTTCATCATGAAGCTCCGCATGGTCAAGTTCGCCCGTACCCCCGAGTACCAGGCCCTGTTCACCGGCGACCCGCAGTGGGTCACCGAGTCCATCGGCGGCATGGGTGTTGACGGCCGTACGCTCGTTACCAAGATGAGCTACCGCTACCTGCACACGCTCGAGAACATGGGCACCAGCCCCGAGCCTAACATGACCGTTCTGTGGTCGACCCGTCTGCCCGAGAACTTCAAGAAGTTCTGCGCCAAGACTTCTGTCGCCAGCTCCTCGATCCAGTACGAGAACGACGACCTCATGCGCGTCTATCATGGCGACGACTACGGCATCGCCTGCTGCGTGTCCTCCATGCGCATCGGCAAGGAGATGCAGTTCTTCGGAGCCCGCGCCAACCTGGCCAAGTGCCTGCTGTACGCACTCAACGGCGGTGTTGACGAGGTCTCCAAGAAGCAGGTCGGCCCCAAGTACCGCGCCGTCGAGGGCGATACGCTCGATTACGACGACGTTGTGGCCAAGTACAACGACATGATGAAGTGGCTCGCTGGCGTGTACGTCAACTCGCTGAACATCATTCACTACATGCACGACAAGTATTGCTACGAGCGCATCCAGATGGCTCTGCACGACAAGCACGTGCACCGCTGGTTCGCTACGGGCATCGCTGGCCTTTCCGTCGTGGCTGACTCCCTGTCCGCCATCAAGTACGCCAAGGTCCACCCCGTCCGTGACGAGAACGGCATCATCGTCGACTTCGAGACCGAGGGCGAGTTCCCCAAGTACGGTAACGACGACGACCGCGTCGACCAGATCGCTCACGACGTTGTGCACCAGTTCATGGAGTACATCCGCATGAACGACACCTACCGCAACTCCGTGCCCACGACCTCGGTTCTGACCATCACCTCCAACGTCGTGTACGGTAAGAAGACCGGCTCCACGCCCGACGGCCGCAAGGCTGGCCAGCCGTTCGCCCCGGGTGCTAACCCCATGCACAAGCGCGATAGCCACGGCGCCATCGCTTCGCTGTCTTCGGTTTCCAAGCTCCCGTTCCGCGATGCTCAGGACGGCATCTCCAACACCTTCTCCATCATCCCGAGTGCGCTCGGCAAGGAGGACCAGGTGTTCTTTGGCGATATCGACCTTGATCAGCTGGGCGAGTAACTATTGTTAGTGCTATACTAACAATAACGATTACTGATTAGTGCGCCGGTTTCGGCCGGCGCCTATCGATCGAAGGAGACACATTATGAAGGTTTCTGAAGTTTCTGAGACTCAGGCCGATAACCTGGTCCACATGCTCGACGCTTACGCCGAGAAGGGTGGCCACCACCTGAACATCAACGTCTTCAACCGTGAGACGCTGCTCGACGCTCAGGCTCACCCCGAGAAGTACCCGCAGCTGACCATCCGCGTTTCCGGCTATGCCGTGAACTTCCACACGCTCACCAAGGAGCAGCAGGACGAGGTCATTGCGCGTACCTTCCACGACAAGTTCTAAAGGGACTCAACTCCCACCGGAGACCCGGTAAGGCCTACGCACTTTGCCTCTCAAACGTCCTCGCCGCTTCGCGGCTGCGGAATGTTTGCGAGACAAAGTGCTCCCGGCCTTGCCGGGTCTCCTGCGTTGTCGTCCTTTAGGGAACCACGCTAAATTAAATTGGTGTCCTCGGACATGCAAAGAGGCTCGCTGCGCACTTCGTGCGGCGGGGGTTCTTTCGTCCTGACGCTCCTATTTGGCA
>OLPS01004008.1_pt1 | contig 10809 bp, 9 predicted proteins | sample 1673071 | NCBI WGS metagenome assembly OLPS01 (sample SAMEA3136752, study PRJEB25190) | human gut metagenome | reverse complement strand
GCTCGGCATACTGCTTGAACATGCCCATGCGCTCGCTCTGCACATAGGGGCCCACAGGGCCGCCAACGTCCGGGCCCTCGTCCCACAGCAGGCCGGTCTCGCGCAGAGTGTTGTAGATCACGTCCACAGCACCTTCCACATAGCGGCCCTGGTCGGTGTCCTCAATGCGCAGGATGAAGGTGCCACCCTCGTGCTTTGCCATTAAATAGGTATACAGCGCAGTGCGCAGGTTGCCCACATGCATATAGCCAGTGGGCGAGGGGGCAAAACGGGTGCGGACTTTGTTGCTCGGCATAGAAAAACGCTCCTTTTATACTCATGCAAAAAATGCGGATAGCTACGTCTTAGTTTACCTGTTCTGCTGCGATTTGTCAACGGAGGGGCGTGTTTTGTGCGAAGGCCGGGTGTTTTGGACACAAGGCGGGACATTTTGTCGAAACCGCCCGCAATCATTGACGAAGGCTGTATTTTTTTGTATACTAGTTTCAAACGGTGCTGGCACAATTTTCCTGTTGTGCCAGCTGCCTGCCTGTATGGAGAAAACGTTGAAGGAGAATGATACCTATGAAAAGCACCGGGATCGTCCGCGGCATCGACTCGCTGGGCCGCATCGTCCTGCCCAAGGAGCTGCGCACCACCCTGCATCTGGACGGGGACACCAAGCTGGAGATCTTTGTGGATGGCGACGCCATCGTGCTCAAGAAGCACCGCCCCGTCGGCAGCTGCGACTTCTGCGGCGACGTGGACGCCAACGCCATCCAGTTTGCCGGGTACTGCATCTGCCCCGCCTGCCGCCGCAAGATCGGCGCGCTGTAAACCAGAACCAAAAGGAGGCCTGCGCCCATGAGCCGCATGACCGATTTTACTGTCCCTTCCACCGTGCCCGGGCGCACCCTGCATGCGTTCTGCTGTGAGCCGGAGGGCGAAGTGCGGGCGGTGCTGCAGCTGTCCCACGGCATGGTGGAGTTCATCGACCGGTACAAGCCGCTGGCGGAGTATCTGGCCGGGCAGGGCATCGTGGTGGTCGGCCACGACCACCTGGGCCACGGCGGGTCCATCCGCACCAAGGCCGACTACGGCTACTTTGCCGAGCCGGACGGCAACCGTGCCGTGCTGGACGACCTGCACGCCATGACCCTGCGCACCAAGGAGCGCTACCCCGGTGTGCCGTACTTTCTGCTGGGGCACAGCATGGGCTCGTTCTATGCCCGGCAGTACCTGTGCGAATACGGGCAGGAACTGAGCGGTGCCATCATCATGGGCACCGGCCACCAGCCCAAAGCGCTGGTGCAGTTTGCCCGCAGCACCTGCCGGGCGCTGGCGGCCGTGCACGGCTGGCAGTACCGCAGCAAGCTGGTGGCCAGCCTGTCCTTCATGGGCTACAACAAGGGGCTGGAGGGCCGCACCACCCACGACTGGCTCAACCGTGACGCCGCCGAGGTGGACAAGTACCTGGCCGACGAGCGCTGCACCTTTACCTTTACGCTCAACGCCTACTACAGCATGTTCAGCGGCATCCTGCGCCTGCACGACCCGGCTTTTCTGGCCCGGATGCCCAAGGACCTGCCCCTGCTGTTCCTGGCCGGCACCGCCGACCCGGTGGGCGACCGGGGCAAGGGCGTGCTGCGTGCCATCCAGAGCCTGAAGGCCGCAGGCGTGCAGAACATCCGCTGCAAGCTGTACCCCGGCGCCCGGCACGAACTGCTGGTGGAGACCAACCGGCAGGAAGTGTTTGCCGACATTGCCGCATGGCTGAACGATCAGCTGCGCTGACCACACTGCACCGCACCTTCTTTGCATTTTTCAAAGCCGCTGCCCGGCACACCGGGCAGCGGCTTTTCTGCGTTCTGCAACAAGAAATTTCAATGCGTATCAAGACTATTTCAGCAGTGCAACAATAGCGCACATTTCTCTCTGCATTCTGCGTAAAATCTTGCTGCGTTTTTTTGCAGTTTGCCAATTATCCGCGTGTTTTCGTAATCTTATTGACAGCGCAGCTAGAAAATGGTATATCATGAACAGAGTTTATTGCTCTGTTTTATCTCCGTATAGATACAATTTATTGTATCTTTTGTGTGCAGAGCGAAAGGAGCGAATCATATGACGAACAAGAAATTCAAAAAAGCCGCCATGGCCCTGGCCCTGACCGCCTGTGTTGCAGTCACCCCTTTGGCCGCCAATGCAGAGGCTCCGGAGGACGCAGCTCTGACCCCTGCCCCTGCCGCTGTAGACCAGGCAGCTACCGCCGATGACACCGTCGCCCCCAAGGCTGACGAGGCCCCCAAGGCTGACGAGGCCGACGAAGTCGACAAGGCTGACGAAGACAACAAGGCCGACGAAGATGACAAGGCTGACGTGGACGACAAGGCCAACGTGGACGACAAGGCCGACGTGGACGACAAGGCCGACGTGGACGACAAGGCCGACGAAGACAACAAGGCCGACGTGGACGACAAGGCCGACGAAGACAACAAGGCTGACGTGGACGACAAGGCCGACGAAGCCCCCAAGGCCGACGAAGCCCCCAAGGCTGACGAAGCCCCTAAGGCTGACGAGGCCCCTAAGGCTGACGAGGCCCCCAAGGCTGATGAGGCCCCTAAGGCTGACGAGGCCCCCAAGGCTGACGAGGCCCCCAAGGCTGACGAAGACGACAAGGCCGACGTGGACGACAAGGCTGACGAGGCCGCTGACCCCAATGCTCCGGCCCTTCTGACCTCCCCCCTGGAAAATGCCGCTCTGGAAGGGAGCGCCCCGGAGGCAGGGATCTCTGCACTGATGCCGGAGGGTGCCGCCCCGGCTGTGGAGGACACCACCGTTGCCAACGTGCTGGACAAGGATGGCAACATCCTCAAATCTTATGACAGCATCGACCAGGCCATCCAGGAGGCTGCCGATGGTGCCACCGTCCAGGTCATCAAGGACACCACCACCCAGGGCATCAACCTCAAAAAGAACCTGACCATTGAGGGCGTTGCAAGCACCACCAAAAAGCAGGACGCTGAGGGCAATGTGGTGGAGACCGCCAAGAAGCCCCAGCTGACCTTTGAAAAGCAGGGTATCGCCCTGTGGAGCAAGTCCCTGACCTTCAAGAATATGCAGGTGGTGCTGAATAACATCGGCACCACCCCCTACACCGCAGAATGGAACTGGATGACCGTTTGCGCCAGCAAGGATTCCACTCTGACCCTGGATAACACCGACATGACCCTGGACGGCACCGGCACAGCCAGCAACGTCCACGCCATCTACTTCACCGGCAACGACAAGCTGAACATCCAGAACGGCTCCAACCTGACCATCCAGAACTATAAGCAGGACGCCTTGGAGTGGGACGGCGGTGACGGCGGCTACAATGTCAACATCACCAATGGCTCCAGCTACACCTCCGACCACAACCGCTCCGGCATTACCGGCACCTTTGTTGTCACAGTGGATGACAGCACTCTGAACGTGATCAACAGCACCGGCAACGGCTCCAACGGTTCGCACTTCGACATCAAGAACAACTCCACGGTCAATTTCAGCAACAACGGCGTCCACGGCCTGTCTGCCGGAAACCTGAACATTGAGGATTCCACCGTTACCGCCAACAACAACGGTTATAACGGCATCATCCTCACCGGCAAGGGCACCATCAAGGATTCCACCGTTACCATCACCGGCACCAAGGGCAAATCCTACTGGAACGCCGGTATGCGTCTGATGAAAAAGAACGCTTCCATGAAGGTGGAAAACAGCACCGTCACCATCAAGGATAATGAGGTGAGCGGCATTTTCTGCGACAGCGGCAGCAAGCTGACCATTGATGACAGTTCCAACGTGACCGTTACGGGCAACAACGCCGCACAGGAAAACTGCTCTACCAAGAAAGACCTTGCCCAGAGCGGCGGCGGCCTGGTGGTGCGCGATGGCGCAGAGGCCAAGCTGGGCGCCAAGACCACCATCAACAACAACCACGCTACCGTGGCCGGTGATGATATCTTTGTGGAACAGGGCGGCAAGCTGACCTTCTCGGTGACCAATGCCGGCACCGGCGACACCCTGAACGACTGCGGCGACAAGATCGACGGCTGGTATACCGATGCCAACGGCCAGCGCTGGAACTTCCACGGGGAGGAGCCGTTCTTCCAGAACCTGCTGGACAGCGGTGCCGAACTCACCCAGAACGAAGATGGCACCTACACCATCACCGCCGGGGAAGGCGGCCTTGCCCTGAAGGCTGCCCACGCCGAGCTGCCCGCACCGGAACCCGATCCGGAACCCACCCCGAATCCGGAACCCACCCCGGATCCTGACACCCCGGACACCCCCGTCAGCCCGGAGGACCCCACCACGCCTCCCGTGCAGGACGCCACTCCGGACGATGCCGAGACGCCCGTGAACCCGGAGAACCCCAGCAATCCTCCCGTGCAGGATGCCACCCCCGACAGCACCGTGGCCGCCCTGCCCAAGACCGGCGTGAACTGGTTTACCGCTCTGGCCATGGCCCTGAGCGGCATGGCCCTCACCGTAGCCGGTGCGTTCACCAGCCTGTTTGCCAAGAGCAAGCACTGATGCACTGACAAGACCAACCCCCAGTGAGCCGTAAAAAGCTCGCTGTTCCTCGCACACAACAATAATGCCCCCGGAGAGTTTTCCGGGGGCATTGTTGTTTCTATCAGTTTTTATTTTCTCAGCCAGCCGTCCACAGCGGCCACCAGCGCCTTGCCGCGGCGGCCCAGCAGGCGGGGCAGCAGCACACGGGCCATAGCCCACACGCCTGCAAAGTTGATCAGGATGACCACTGCGGTGATCAGGCCGGTCCACAGGCCGTACAGCGGGGTCTCGGCCAGCAGCACAAAGGCCTCGAACACCAGCAGACCCACGTTCAGCAGCACCCGGCCCGGATGCACATGCATATGGATCATGCGGTTTGCGTCGATGGAGCGCAGGGTAAACACCAGCGCCAGCCCCAGGAAGGAAGCGTATGTGGCACCGATGGGGCCCCACCACTTGATGAAGAAGTAGTTCATGACGCAGTTGCTGATGGCACCGGCCATCATGGTGACCATGCTGCGGCTGGACTTTTTGGTCACCACATACACGCTGTTCATGAACTGGTTGAAGCAGCTGCAGGTGGAGGCCAGCACCAGGAAGGGCACAAAGTGCCAGGCGTAGTAGTAGTTGGACTTCATGATGTGCATCACCGGGCGGCACAGCCAGATGATGCCCGCCGCACAGCAGAACAGCACACTGGAATAGGTGCGGAAGATCTTGGTGAAGAACCGCGCCCGGCCCTCCTCCTCGGTGACAGCGGAAAGCTGCCAGGCGTCGTAGAAGATCAGGCCCAGCGTGGTGAGGATGGTGGGCAGGAAGTAGCCCGTGGACAGCAGGCCGCTCCAGGCGTTGCCGTCGTGGCCCCCCAGGCCGTCACACATCCGCCGCACAAAAAACAGGTCGGAGGCGTTGATGATCCAGAAGCTGATCTGGGCCGGGATCATGGGCAGCGAGAAGTGGAGCATCTGCTTCCACAGCCCCCGGTTGACGCCCCGGAACTCCAGGTAGTTCCACAGTTTTCCGGTGATGCACAGGAACAAAACGCTGACAAAGTCGCCGCTGATGATGGCCAGCAGGTAGCCGTTGGCACCCCACTTGAAGCCCACCAGGTACAGCACATAGAACGCCATGGTGGCCACGGTGCACAGCACGCCGTCCACGGCCACCAGCTTGTTCCACTGGCGGCTGCGCACGAACTGGGTGCACAGGGTGCGCAGGCAGCTCATGAGCACATAGAGGTAAATGAGCAGGCCGTACTGGGCCATATCAGGCAGGAACCGTGCAATGGGCCAGCACAGGACCAGGATGCCAAAGCCGCCCAGAATGGTGAGCAGGCCGTTGGTGAACACCTGCTTTTCGCTGTTGCCTTTATCCAGGCCAAAGCGGATGATGGCGTTGGACATGCCCATGGACACAAAGGGGATGAGCAGGTTCGCGTACTGGCTCAGGATCTTGGACAGGCCCAGATCCGAGATCTCGGCCATGGCGTAGGTCAGGAACGGCTGCACGATCAGCGTGAGCAGTTTGGACGAAAAGCTGGAAATGGCAAAGATGAGGGTGTTGCCGGCCAGTTTGGAGTATTTATCGCCGCCGGACTTTTTTTCGTTTTCCAAGGGAAGTCTGCCTCCTGTTTCTACTTCTTCAATAGCTCCCGCCGGGCTTTCCAGTCCGGCAGCAGCTTTGCCACCTCGGCCCAGAACGCCGGGCTGTGGGTGGCCTGCAAAAAGTGGCAGTACTCGTGCACCACCACATAGATCTGCGCCGCAGGCGGCATATTGTACAGCTGCAGCGCAAAGGTGATCTGCTTTTTGCCGGGGCAGCACACGCCCCAGCGGGTGGTCATGCTGCGCACCTTGAGGGTGGGTTTCTGGCCGCCCAGCACCCCGGCAAAGGCCGGGTAGACCCGATCGCTCATGGCGGTAAAACAGGCCAGTGCGGTCTCCTTGTCCGGCAGGTCGGCATTGTCGCGGGCCGCTTTTGCCATCACTTTCTGCCGGGTGTCGTGGATCCACTGTGCGTTCTTGCACACAAAGGCGTCCGCCTGTTCCAGGCTGGTGCGCAGCGGGATGCTGACCATCACGGTGCCGTTGTCCCGTACCCGCAGATGCAGCTGTTTGATCTTTTTGCGGTACAGCTCGTACTGGATGCCGCCCGCGCTGCGCAGCTGGACTTCCGGTTTTTGTGCGGCCACGTCAGGACGCACGCTCTGCCCGCTGCGGGGCCGGCAGCTGGGCCAGCACCACGGCGGCAAAGATCAGCACACAGCCCACGCCTTCGCGCGGGGAAAGGCTCTGATGCAGCAGCACCCAGCCGCCCAGTGCGCTGAACACGCTTTCCAGGCACATGATCAGGCTGCCCACGGCGGGGTTCATATCCCGCTGGCCCAAAATCTGCAGCGTGTAGGCCACGCCGCTGGACATCACGCCGCAGTACAGCAGAGGCACCGCGTTCACGGCAAATTCCGCCGGGGCCGGGTGCTCCAGCAGCAGCGCTGCCACCGAGCTTTCCACCGCCACCACAAAGAACTGCCGCAGGCTCAGGCGCACGCCATCCATCTGCGGACCATAATGGTTCACCGCCATGATCTGGAAACTGAACAGCACGGCGCACAGCAGCAGCACCATGTCGCTGCGTTCCACGCCGCCAAAGCCGTTCTGCATGCACAGCAGATACAGCCCGCACACCGCGATGGCCACGCTGAGCCACAGCTGGGGGCTGCCGCGGCGGCCCAGTGCCAGCCCGAAGATGGGCACCAGCACCACATACATCGCCGTGAGGAAACCTGCTTTGGCCGTGGAGGGGTTCAATGTCAGGCCGAACTGCTGGGCAGCCGACGCCACAAACAGCAGCGTGCCGCACACCAGGCTGGCCCGGCGCAGGCAGCGGCGCTCCTCCGGCGTTTTCGGTGCCCCAGTGGTGCCGGTGCTGCGCTGACGCACCAGGTCAAACACCTTGACCGTGGGCAGCAGCACCAGCACCGCCAGCCAGCTGCGCCCGGCCAGAAAGCTGCAGGCTCCCATGCCGGAACCGGCGCTCTGGGCCACGAAGGCCGTGCCCCAGATAAACGCGCACAGCAGCAGCAAAAGCGAATTCTTGCGTTGTGTATTCATCAGCCGACGCCCTCCACCTTGAGCAGACCGTAGAGGTAGTAACGGCTGGAATCATAGGAAATGGTCATGCGGTAGATGGCCGCCGGGTCCAGCCCGGAGATGGTGCAGGTGTAGTCGGTGCCGTCGGTCTTGATGTAGTAGGTGCTGTCCGGCACATACTCCACGCCGCCGTCTACCTTTTTCCACAGCGCCACCTTGAATTTCTGGGTACCCTCGGCGGTGCCGCAGGCCATGACGGTCAGCGTGCCGGTGGGTGCCGCAAAATAGTTGGTCTGGCGGCTCCAGATGCCGTTGAACACAGCGTACAGGGTGCCGTCCACCATGGCAGTGTCAAACTTTGCCGAAGCGTCCGCAATGCCCTGAATGATCAGCGGGTCTGCAGTAGCGTCCGCCCAGCGGGTGGTGTCCTCTTCCTGCACCTCGCCGGAGCTGCCGGAGATCTTCTGCGCCACACCGCGCAGTGCGTCCTTGCAGCCGGTCAGACCGGCCACCAGCAGAGCGGCGGCCAGCACAACGGCCAAAAAGCGTTTTTTCGTTTTCATAAACATTTCCTCAACCTGTCAAAGGGTTTGATGTTCCTGTTTTTTCGGGTCCCGGCAGGGCCGGGTCTATCTGTATAGTATACCGCATTTTGCAGCACCGCACAAGAGAGCCGCCCGGCTTTTGCGCGCGCTGCCGCCTGATTTCATGCAGTTTCTTTGCCGTCGGCGGCCGCCAGTGCCCCACACTCGGCAGCGGCGAGGGAAGTCTGCTCCGGCCCGAACAGCGAACCGTACCGGTACAGGGCCCAGCCCCCGGCTCCCTGCTCCCGCAGAAAGGCCACCTGGTCGGCCAGCGCACGGCCGGTGCTCCAGCCCGACAGGCTGTTTTCGTTGCTGCCGCCGTCGCCCACTCCCACACGGTAGGCTCCCAGCCCGAAATACAGGGCCACGTCCGCCGCGCGGGGATAGGCGAGCCATGCGGGCACGATGTTCTCAAAGGCAAAGCGGGTGCTGCCGTTGTGCAGGGCAAAGCCCTGTCCCCAGTACACCTGCGGGCACAGATAATCGACCACCGCATCCCCGCCGCCGGACGCCAGCCAGCCGGTCACATCGCTGTACTGCTGGTTTTCGTCGTTGTCCGGGTTGCCCTGGGGGCTGATGCCGAACCGCAGGGTAGGGTCCGCCGCTTTCACCGTGTCGTGCACGGCCCGCACCAGCGCGGTCACATTTTCCCGCCGCCACGCGGCAAGATTTCCCGCCCCGGACGCCGCAAACTGCGCCGCGTCGATGCTCTCATCGGTGGTAGGGTAGAAGTAATCGTCAAAGTGGATGCCGTCCACCGCGTAGTTCTGCACCAGCTCGACCACGCCCTGCACCACATAGTCGGCGGCGGCAGGCTCGGCGGGGTTCAGGTAAAGGCCCTCGTCCACCGTGCATACCCACTCCGGGTGGGTGTTGGCCAGATTGCTGTCCGCAAGGTTCGGCGGCATGGCTGCCGAGGAGCGCAGGCGGTAGGGGTTGACCCACGCTTCCACCGAGATGCCACGGGCATGAGCCTCCTGCAGCAGCACGTCCAGCGGGTCAAAGCCCGGGTCCTTGCCCTGCACCCCGGTGCACAGATGGCTCCATGGGAACAGGGTGCTGCGGTACAGCGCATCCCCGAAGGGGCGCACCTGGGCCAGCACTGTGTTCAGCCCCAGTCCGGTACAGTTGTCCAGCAGCTGCACCACTCCGGCGCGGAAGGCATCCTCCGTGGAAAAGTCCATGGCGGCCCATTCCAGATAGCTCACCCACACGGCCCGCCACTCTCCGGCCGGCAGCGCCGGGTTGGGGTCTGCAGTTGTTGCTGTGGTGCTGTCCGCCGCAGCCGGAGCACTGCCCCGGCGCAGGTACAGCCCTGCGGCCACGCAGGCTGCTGCCCCGGCCCCCAGCAGAAAGGTGCGCCGCCCCATGCGGCGGTTTTTGCGTCCTGTCTTTTTCCGGCTGCGCCGGGTCACAGCTCTTCCTCCTGCAATTTATACAGGGTCAGCGCCGCCCAGCCGCGGGCACAGGCCAGCAGCACGAACAGCAGGTTCGTCCAGAAGGCAAGCCCGGCCATGCCCGCATAGCGGGTGAGCAGCCAGAACACCGTGCGCAGCACCTCGGCGGCGCTCACCAACTGCAGCTGCCGCTGGATGGGTCTGCCGCGCTCGTACTCCGTTGCCAGCAAGGCAGGCCACACCAGCGCCGAGCAGATATCGCCTGCCCAGCCGCCGGCCGCCAGCTTACTGAGCATCAGCACCACGAACACGCCGGTGTAGTTGCGCTTTTCCCTTGCCGGTGCGCCCTTTTGCGCCGCCAGAAACAGCACTGCGATGCCGGTCAGGCAGAACGCCACCAGTTCCAGCGCTGAAAAGTCCATGCCGCCCAGCACGGCAAAGCCGCCCAGCATGGAAACCGCCGCTGCGGCCAGCAGAAAGAAGTACCAGGTCTTGCGTGTGAATTTGAGCTTCATTGCGTTCCTCCCGCCCGGTGCAGCGTGCAGCGGGCCTGCTGAATTTTTCAAAGAATTAAAAATATTATAGCACAAAACCGCGCAGGTTGTGTTACAATAAGGAAAACTATTCCGGAGGTTTTCCATGAACGCTGTTGTTTCCATCGTCCTGCTGGCCGCCGTGCTGGGCGTGATCGTGTTTCTGCTCTCCCGGCGGGAAAACGGCCGCCGCAGTCAGTACGGCCCGGCCGGGCTGTCCGAGTTTCGCACCGACCTTGCACTGGACGAGTGCTTCGACCGGCTGGACGAACACAACGACTCCGACGTGTTCGTCTACGACTGCCGCCGGGAGCGGGACGGCGGCTTTTTGCTGCACCTGACCCTGCACCAGCCCACCCAGCAGCCGCTGGACACCCTGTACACCCTGCGGCTGGACCCCGGCCGCCAGACCGTGGTCACCCTGATCTTCATCCGGGAGGCCTTTGGCTACAAGGAGCCGCTGTTCCCGCAGGAGATGCTGGACGAATTCATGGCCCAGAAGCTGGACGCCCACCGCACCCGGTGATTTTTGCGGGCAAAGGGGCTTTTCATTTGCCGCAGAATTTGTTATACTAAATAATGGCGTTGCGGCGCTCTGCGGGCTAGTAGCTCAGTTGGTCAGAGCTGGCGGCTCATAACCGCCAGACCTTACCGTATCCACCTTTTCTAA
>OLPS01003994.1_pt1 | contig 10847 bp, 10 predicted proteins | sample 1673071 | NCBI WGS metagenome assembly OLPS01 (sample SAMEA3136752, study PRJEB25190) | human gut metagenome | reverse complement strand
TTACGTCAAAGTCCTTATTCATGTGGAAAGTCTTGCCCGTCTCCTGAATATCCTGTATCCGATCAAGCGCATATGTATAATACACATCACCAGGATTGACACCCATCTCCTTATTACGCTCTGAATAATAAGGACTGCGAGCCAACACATACCACCTGCGCTTCACCACTTTCAGGCAATAAGGCTCTATCTCGAACGTGCTTGGCTCTGGCTTTCCAAAGCCTTGATGCGTAATGCACAACACTTGATCATACCTCATGGCCTCGGCTATGCGGGTAAGCCAGGTCTGCCCAGAGGGGATGTCCTCAAAGATGATGCGCTCCTCCAGCCGACAATCTACTTGTATTTGGTTCAGCGTGGCATAAGAGCTGACCAGCCAACCCCGCAAGTTGTTTCCCCGCAATCGTTCTGGCTCGTCAATGTAGTAGCGGTAATCATTTTTGCGGTCACACTCGATGTACACGTCAAAAATATCCTTGATCGCGTTGCGGTGATTGTGGAAAGTGCGTAGGGGCATTTCCTCCCCGTAACCCAGTCCGCTTTCTTTCCACAGTTCACTGATTTCCTGGAATGTCAGGCTCTTATACCTGAGAAGGATGTCTATCAACCAGACGTACCGTCCAAAAATATTTGCTGCCATATATAATATGTAATTATCTCAATCATGCGCAATGGCTCTGGCTTTCCATCGTCCTATTGCCACTTGCCTAAACGCGAAGTTACGCGTTAGGTTGTGAAAAATCAAGGCAGAGGTGAATAAATTTTTCACATCTGCCTTGATTTCAGCCTAAATCAGTCCAGGATTCTACCTATGTCTGTATAAGACATGTAGCTGCCTTACAACACAACCTTGACAGCCAGGCTTCCAGCCTTGACGATATAAATGCCATGCCGAGGCAAGGACATCTTCATGCGCCCGCCATTGGCGTTGACACTCTTCACCAACTGCCCCGCCATGTTATAGACGCTGATGTTGCCCTCTGCGTTCTCCACCACGATAGTGCCGTCCTCCACGCTGATGTCTTTTCCGTCAGCGGTCTCCACGTTGCCAATACCTGTAGACTCCTTCTCTTCCATGTTCAAGAAGCTCTTCCAAACACCATCCTCTTGGTAAGCGGCGAGCGAGCCTGCTGGTATTGTGAGCTTCACGTTCTTGTATTGCTCTTCCATGAAAGCGTGACTTGTTGGCGGGGTCATGGACAATAGGCGGATGGTTTTCAGGCCATCGCTCTTTGCCCAATCTATGGACGCAACGTCTTCCACTAAACTCCCCACCGTCACGTTTACGAGCGTAGTCACTTGACCGAAAGGAGACGTGCCATAAATCAAGTTCCTCCCAAGGTATAATCCTTCAATAGGACAAACGGCGAAAGCGCCCTGGCCTCCAGCCGCATGATATCCCACGTTCAAGGCTTGATTGGGGTCAGTAGCTTTTTAGTGGGGAATGATCAGTTCTTGCCTCGCGGTGTCCGGGGATACGCGGAGGTGTTGTGGGCGACGCGCATGGGAAAGGGGAGGAATGAGTGAATAAATCTTGACAAAGCCAGGGTGGGGCTGGAGGCAGCTTGGGAGCGAGGGAAAACGGAACTAGTTGCGTGGCCCCACGAAACTAGTTGCGATGGCCGATGAAACAAGTTTCGTGACCCTTCGCAACTAGTTTCGTTTCCCGACGCCTGTACATGGGCTGCCTGGAGCTTTCGTTCCCGCAAGAACGTGGAAGTAGGATTTCTTGACATTCTCCCGCGCGTCCCATGCCTGGGAATGACCCGTGCGTCACTTGTCGCCACCTTGGCGATCTCCTGTTACCCCATGATATTTCCACTGGGTCCATGCTTGGACTGAAGGCGATAAACACGAATTGTGCCTGTCCGTGATTTCCATACACCTGGCGAAACAAAAAGAAAAGATTAGTCGAAAAGTGGGATGAGAGGGCTATAGCAGCCCTTCCTCCATGTAGGAATAATAGCCGCTCTCGGCCACTACCACGTGGTCAAGGAAGTAAAGGCGCATGAGATCACAGGCTTTCTTCACGCGCTGGGTCAGTTGGTTGTCCGCCCCACTGGGGTGCGGGTTATCGCTGGGATGGTTGTGGCAAAGAGCCACCACGGTGGCATTGCACAGCAAGGCCTCCTTGATGATGACGCGCACGTCTACGGAAGTCTCCGTAATGCCGCCATGGGAGATGCGTTTGCGCTTGATTACCTTGTAAGACTGGTTCATCAAGACTATCCAGGCCTCCTCCACACTGAGGTCTTGCATCTTGGGCAGCATGTATCGGTAAATGTCTTGGGCGGAAGTGAGGGCCACACGCTCCGCGGGTCTTTGCGCCGCACGCCGCTTTCCCAGCTCGCAAGCGGCAAGGATTGTGACGGCCTTGGCCAGTCCTATGCCCGAATAGTCCATGAGTTCCTCTATGGTGAGTTTGCCCAGGGTATTGAGATTGTTGTCGCAGTCGCTCATCACCCGCTTCATCAACTCCACGGCACTCTCCTTGGCACTGCCGGAACCGATGAGGATGGCCAACAACTCCGCGTCGGAGAGAGCCTCGGCACCCAGCCGCTCCAGCTTCTCCCGCGGCCTGTCGTCCAGTGCCCATTGGGGAATGGGAAGTTTCTCGCTCATCACGGCTTACTGGTAGAAGTTTTTCTCGTAGGCGCTGAACTCGGCCTTTCCCCTGACGCAACGCCTCCACCAGGCTTGCAGGAAACCGCAGCCATAGCCCGTGAGCTGGATAAAGGCGGCGGCGATGGAAAGGAGGCCTATCTTGGGACTTCTCTCCTTGACGGAAGCGTCGAGAAAAACTATCAGGGCGTAAAACAAGAGTGGCAACAAGGGCCATGGAGCGCATAAGAAAAGAGCCAACAGCAACAGCGCGGCAACGCCCACGGTGAAGACCATGGGCAGCAAATGCACCAGCTTAAGACTGTCGGGATACTTCTTGTAAAGGTTGATACGGGCGATGCCGCTATTGAAGACTTGCCGCCAAAACTTGCGGAAGTCCGTGCGACGCTTGTGCCATACCCATGCCCCGGGGAAGAGACGGCAATGGCATCCCGCCTGGAAGATACGGATAGAGAAGTCGATATCCTCCCCGAAGCGCATACGGGAGAAGCCGCCCAGGCGCAAGTATACGTCACGGCGGATGCCCATATTGAAGGAACGGGGATAAAACTTGTCCAGCTTCTTCTTGCCACCGCGTATGCCGCCCGTGGTGAAGAAGGAGGTCATGGAGTAAGAGATGGCTTTTTGGATATCGGTAAACGAGGGATGGGAACAATCAGGCCCGCCAAAGGCGTCGGCGGGCTGTCGTTCCAATTCCTCACTGATAGCCTTCAGGTATCCAGGGGGCACCACCACGTCGCTGTCCAATATCACGAGATATTCCCCCTTGGCTCTCTCCGCTCCGTAGTTGCGGCTCTGCCCTGGCCCCGAGTTAGGCTTTTCATAATAGCGCAGTTCCATCTGTCCGGCATAACGCTGGCAGACATCCCCGCAGGGAACCTGGCTGCCGTCCTCCACGACGATGACCTCGAAGTCCTTCTCCTCTTGGTGGAGAAGGCTCGCCAAAAGCTCGTCTACCTCGTCGGGACGATTGTACACCGGTACGATGATGGAGTATCTCATCCGCGGGGATTACTCGGTTACACGACCCAGGTAGCTGCCGTCGCGGGTATCCACCTGGATGGTCTCGCCCTCATTGACGAAAAGGGGCACACGCACGGTGGCTCCGCTCTCCAGGGTGGCGGGCTTGGTGGCGTTGGTGGCGGTATTTCCCTTCACGCCGGGCTCGCTGTGGGTGACCTTCAAGGTGGTCTTCACGGGCATCTCGGCCAGCAGGATGGTGCCATCGGAGGTATCGGTCACCACTTCCACCACGTCGCCCTCCTTCATGAAGTCCACGCCCGTGATGAGATGCTTGGCGATGGGTATCTGCTCGAAGGTCTCCTGGTTCATGAAGATATAGCCCGTGGGATCCTCGTAAAGGTACTGATAGGGGCGACGCTCCACGCGAACGTCCTCCAGCTTGAAGCCAATCTGGAAGGTGCGCTCCAGTACGCGGCCGTCGGCTACGTTCTTCAACTTGGTGATCATGACAGTGTTGCCTTTGCCTGGCTTCCTGTGCTGGAAGTCGATACAAGTCCAAATCTTGCCATCCATGCGGATGCAAGTGCCGATTTTGATTTCTTGTGAGTTGATCATAATGTTATCTATGCTATATGTTTATATGTAATAGACGCTTGCCAAAAAGCCTTGAAAGCGGGTGCAAATTTACCGCAAATTCTCCAAAACACAAAGCAAAAGCCACAAAAACGTAAATATTTCAGCTAAATTTACGGGTTTTCTTTGTTGTTTCGAAAAATATGCGTAATTTTGCAGCCCAAATGGAACCACCGAGAGGCTTCCATGAAGACAGCCATTAATAATTAAACGAGACATATAATAAAATGAAAAGAACATTTCAGCCCCACAATCGCCGTCGGGTCAACAAGCATGGTTTCCGCGAGCGTATGTCGACCAAGAACGGTCGCCGAGTATTGGCTTCTCGTCGTGCGCATGGCCGCAAGAAGTTAACCGTTTCCGACGAGCATCACGGAAAATAATCCGACGCGAAAAGGCCTTCAGGCCACAAGTCATAGGGCAGCAGAGAAGAATCTTTGCTGCTTTTTGTTTGTTTTTTACTCTTTTCTTTCCAGTGTCAAGCGAAATGATTACCTTTGCGAAATAATATGAGCAAATGACACCATCTGAGTTTTTCAACAAGTTCAAGAGTTGGTTCCTCTGGGGAAACCTGTTGGCGATGGCGCTGGTGATAGTGCTGTTGAGCGTGGGCGTAAAGTTCGGACTGGATCTCTACACGCATCACGGAGAGGAAGTGATAGTGCCTAACGTGCTACGGAAGTCTTCCACAGACGCCCAGCGACTGCTCACCCAAGCAGGCCTCAACGTGATGGTAGTAGACACGGCTTATGCCAAGAACATGCCCGAGGACTGTGTATTGCAGCAAGTGCCTGACGGGGGAGCGAAGGTGAAATCTGGCCGCACCATCTATCTGACGGTAAATTCTTCCCGCACACCTACCCGCACCATCCCTGACATTATAGACAACAGCTCTTTGCGCGAGGCTATGGCCAGGTTGACGGCCATGGGATTCAAGGTGGGCAACCCCGTGTTCGTGACTGGAGAAGCCGACTGGGTGTATGGCATCTTGGTAAACGGACGCCACGTGAACGCTGGAGACAAGGTGCCCGTGGAAGCGACTCTTATCATACAGGTAGGAAATGGGGAAATAGCCACCGAAGACTCCGTGGCCTACGTAGAGCCTGTATACGAGGGGGAAAGCGATGAGCAGAGTGGCATCATCATGGGGGCTGACGGAGGAAAAGATGACTTCGAGGTGGTGGAAGGCACCCAAGGGGAGGCAACCACTATAGAATAAAAGCCCCTTACACACATTATATATATGGTATACGATAGCATTGACATAGACGAGGAATTGGAGCAAGGCGGGATGGAAAACTTGCCCGCCGAAGGAGATGAGCAGGGGCTCTACGAACACTGGAAAGTGGAAGTAGACCCAGGGCAGGCTTCCGTGCGCATAGACAAATTCTTGGCCGAGCGCAACCCCCACTCCAGCCGCAATCGCATACAGGCAGCCGCCGAGGCGGGTTATATCCATGTCAACGGGAAGCCCGTGAAAAGCAACTACAAAATAAGACCCAACGATGTCATCACGCTAATGCTGGACAGGCCAAAGCACGACACGAGCATCGTGGCGGAAGACATTCCGCTGGACATCACCTATGAGGACGACCAACTGATGGTGGTCAACAAGCCCGCGGGAATGGTGGTTCATCCCGGAGCGGGCAATTTCACGGGCACGCTTATCAACGCCGTGGCCTGGCACCTGAAAGATTTAGCCTCCTTTGATCCCAATGACCCCGAGGTGGGACTGGTACACCGCATAGACAAAGACACCAGTGGATTGTTGGTGGTGGCCAAGACCCCGGAAGCCAAGACCAAACTGGGCAAACAGTTTTTCGAGAAAAACACCCATCGTTGCTATCACGCTTTGGTATGGGGGCACTTCACCGAGGAAGAAGGACGAATAGAAGGCAATATCACCCGGGACCCCAAGGACAGACTGCGCATGACCGTAACTTCTCCCGACAGCGGCATAGGCAAGCCCGCCGTCACGCACTACCGAGTGTTGGAACGCTTTGGATACACCACACTGCTGGAATGCGTTTTGGAGACTGGACGAACCCACCAGATAAGAGCCCACATGAAACATATAGGGCATCCCCTATTCGGTGACGAGCGTTATGGAGGCACCGAGATACTGCGTGGCCAGAGAAGCAGCACCTACAAGGCTTTCATACAGAATTGCTTCAAGCTATGCCCCCGGCAAGCCTTGCACGCCAAGACCTTGGGATTTAAGCATCCCGCAACGGGAGAGCAAATGGACTTCGACAGTCCACTACCCTCAGACCTCGCCGCTTTGCTAGATAAGTGGCGGGCATATATCAAGGGTACGACACAAGACACTTTCGCTGAATAATTTATTTGAGAAATAATGGAAAACCAAAACAGGACAATAGCCATCGTTTGCGGTGGTGACTCTTCAGAGCATGATGTCTCCTTGCGCTCCGCGCAAGGGCTCTACTCTTTCTTCGATAAGCAAAAGTATAACGTATACGTGGTAGACGTGAAAGGAACGGATTGGCACGTAGACTTGCCCAATGGGGACATAGCCCCCATCGACAAGAACGACTTTTCATTCATGCTAGACGGGAAGCGCGTCTATTTTGACTACGCCTACATCACCATCCATGGTGCCCCCGGGGAAAATGGAGTGATGCAGGGATACTTTGACCTCATCCACCTGCCTTACTCCACCAGCGGGGTGTTGGTGGAGGCATTGACTTTCAACAAGTACGTGCTTAACAATTACCTGCGTTCCTTTGGCGTGAAGGTGGCCGACAGCATCCTTTTACGCCGCGGCGACACTTACGATGAGCAAGAGATAGAACAGCGTATTGGCATGCCTTGCTTCGTGAAGCCCGCCGCCGATGGCAGCAGCTTTGGCGTATCAAAGGTGAAGAACGCCGACCAACTGGCTCCAGCCTTGAGAGTGGCTTTCATGGAGAGTGACGAGGTGATGGTGGAAAGCCTATTGCAAGGCACCGAGATATCCCAAGGCGTCTATAAGGTAAAAGGGAAAAGCGTAGTGCTACCCGCTACCGAGGTTGTAACCAATAATGAGTTCTTTGACTACGACGCCAAATACAACGGACAAGTAAAGGAGATTACACCAGCCCGCCTTAATCCAGAGACCGCACAGCGAGTGGCAGAGGAGACCAGCAAGATTTACGACTTACTTCACGTGAACGGCATCATCCGGGTGGACTATATCATCTCAAAGGATACCAATGGCAACGATGTCATCAACATGCTTGAAGTAAACACCACACCAGGCATGACCGCCACCAGTTTTATACCCCAACAAGTGAAAGCCGCGGGACTGGACATGGGCACCGTGCTCGCCGAGATAGTGGAGAACCAGTTCTAGTCTACACATTATTTATATATAGAAACCCAACCTTAGCACCTTCCATCCATGACTATACCACAAGAGTTTGACGAGATACGCCCTTTTGAGGCGGAAGATTTGCCTGCGGCATTCGAGCGGCTAAGTCAACAAACACAATTTCAGGCCGTATTGGCTTACATCTATCCCCATGTGCCCTTCCAGGTCTTGATGGAAAAGATGAAAAGCTGCCATTCTGGCCTGGAGTTCCAAAAGACTTTCTGCTACGACTTCATCAATGAGTTGCTGGCAAAGGCCGCCAAGCAATGTGATATGTGTTGCGACGCATTGGACATCAATGGCCGCTACACCTTTATCAGCAACCATCGTGACATCGTGCTCGACTCCGCGCTGCTCTCCAAGTTCCTTTTAGACGCGGGATTCTCAACTACTTGCGAAATAGCCATAGGCGACAATCTCTTGGCCCTGCCTTGGGTAAAAGACTTGGTGAGAGTCAACAAATCGTTTATCGTGGAAAGGGGATTGCCCATGAGGCAGATGCTATCCGCCAGCAAGCGACTTTCTGGATACATGCATTTCGCCATCAACAAAAAGCATGAGAATATATGGATAGCCCAACGGGAAGGAAGGGCAAAGGACAGCGACGACAGAACACAGGAGGCCGTGCTTAAGATGATGGCCATGAGTGGTGAAGGAAGCGTGGTGGAAAGACTGATGGAACTCCACCTGGCTCCTCTCAGCATCAGCTATGAATATGACCCCTGCGACTACTTGAAAGCAAAAGAGTTCCAACTGAAGAGGGATATTCCTGGATGGAAGAAGTCCGCGGCCGATGACGTGCTGAGCATGAAGACGGGCATCTTAGGATACAAGGGCAATATACATTACCACGTGGCTCCCTGCATAGACAACTTCTTGGCCAATATAAATCCCGCTACGCCCAAGACAGACCTGTATATGATTATCGCCAAACATATTGACCAAGAGATACATCGCCACTATCGGCTTTATGCCAATAATTACGTGGCGATCGACCTCTTGGAAGGCACCGATACCTATGCCTGCCATTATACGCAGGAAGAGAAGGAGGCCTTCGAGAAATACGTTGAAGAGCGCATTGGCATGGTGGACTTGGAGAACAAGGACGAGGCGTTCCTGAGAGAACGCATCCTTACCATGTATGCCAATCCCGCCCGCAACTATCTCTTGGCCACTCATCAAAAGTAGGTCGCCTATATACATATTATATATATAATAAAAAGCGACATGCGACACTCGCCAAAGATACCTTCAGGATACAAAATGCCCGCTGAATGGCATAAGCAAAGCGGCATCCAGCTGGCATGGCCCCAGGCAGGAATGGACTGGCAGCCCTATCTGGAAGAGATTAGGCAAACTTACCTGGAGCTGATAGAAGCCATCACGCCTCACGAGCCCGTGCTGCTAGGCACGGAAGACATCAAGGCTACCCGCCAATACCTCTCCACCTATTTAAGCGAAGAGACGCTGAGGCAGGTAAGATTGGCAGAGTGTCCACACAATGACACCTGGGCCAGGGACTTTGGCATGATTACCCTGCTCAACGAAGAGGGGCAACCATTATTGTTGGACTTTCGTTTCAACGGATGGGGGGAGAAATTCCACGCTGAACTGGACAACCTCTCCAGCGAGCGTTACTTCGCCCAAGAACTTTTATATGGTCACCGAGTGGATTGTTTGGACTTGATCTTGGAAGGAGGCAGCATAGAAAGCGATGGGCATGGAACCATCTTCACCACGGCGCAATGTTTGTTGGCCCCCAACAGGAACCAGCCTCTCACCCAAAATGACATAGAGCGGGAATTGCTCTACAGGCTAGGCGCGCGACGAATAATCTGGCTCCATCATGGCACACTCATAGGAGACGATACCGACGGGCACATAGACACCACAGTGCGCACGGCTCCCAATGACACTTTGCTTTACGTGAAATGTGAGGATACGGCAGACCCGCAATATGAAGACTTCCTTGCCTTAGAGAGAGAACTACGGCAATTGCGAAACCTGGAAGGGAAGCCCTATCGGCTAATCCCCCTTCCCATGCCAAAGGAAATTCACTTCGATGGGGAACGCCTGCCTGCCACCTACGCCAACTTCCTGGTAATCAATGGAGCCGTCATCGTGCCTGCCTATGGACAACCAGACCATGATACCCTGGCCATGGAGCGCGTCGCGGAAGCATTCCCTGGCAGGCAGATAGTGGGTGTCGACGCGCAAATCATCGTGCGGCAGCACGGCTCTATACATTGCCTTACCATGCAATACCCCGTAGGCGTATTGCGCATATAAGCTTTCTACACATATTATATATCATGGAGAAAATCATCAAACTGGGCTATCTGCAACAACACAATACCGCTTCCAAGGAAGACAATACGCGGAGGCTAGCCGAAGGCATCTCGGATTTAGCCAAGCAAGGAGCCAATCTCATCGTGTTGCAAGAATTGCACAATACGCTCTACTTCTGCCAAGAAGAGAATGTCAACTACTTCGATCTGGCAGAACCCATCCCCGGACCCAGCACATCGCTTTACGCAGACCTGGCACGCAAGCATAGCGTGGTTATCGTCACCTCGCTTTTCGAACGCAGAGCGGCGGGGCTCTATCATAACACCGCGGTTGTAATAGACTCTGACGGCTCCATAGCGGGGAAATACCGCAAGATGCACATCCCTGATGATCCCGCTTACTACGAGAAGTTCTATTTCACCCCTGGCGACCTGGGCTTTCATCCCATCCCCACCTCACTGGGCAAGTTAGGAGTGCTCGTTTGTTGGGACCAGTGGTATCCCGAGGCCGCCAGGCTGATGGCTCTGCAAGGAGCGGAGATACTCATCTACCCTACGGCCATAGGCTACGAGAGCAGTGACACCATAGAAGAGCAGCAACGACAACGAGAGGCGTGGACAACCGTAATGCGAGGACACGCTGTTGCCAACGGACTGCCCGTGATAGCTGTCAATCGAGTGGGACACGAGCCTGACCCCAGCAACCGCACGGGTGGCATACAATTTTGGGGAAGCAGTTTCGTGGCCGGGCCACAGGGAGAAATAATATGCCGCTCCTCTGACAACGAGGAAGACCTTCGGCTAGTAGAGCTAGACTTGGGACATGGGGAAAACGTAAGACGCTGGTGGCCTTTTTTGCGCGACCGCCGCATAGAGGAATATGGCGATATTACCCGGCGTTTTATCGACTAGCCATACGCCAAGACACCACATCCCAAGACAATGGTCTCATGGGGAAACACCATCAATCG
>OLPS01003993.1_pt1 | contig 10847 bp, 6 predicted proteins | sample 1673071 | NCBI WGS metagenome assembly OLPS01 (sample SAMEA3136752, study PRJEB25190) | human gut metagenome | reverse complement strand
ATTTTCGCTAATCACCAAATATTCAAACACTTATATTTCATCGAACTCACGTTAAATACGATGAGGGCAAACTTCTCGATTGACATGAAAATAAAAAAGATTTTGCTAAGTATTTGGATGTCCATGGCGGTAGTCTCAACCAGCGGCATAACAACGAGCGGTGAGGTATATGATGACAATGGAATTAAAATAATTTATTAATTCCAACCATCATGATGCTCCAAGGTTCATCTTCTTTCCTGAAGAGGAAGCTCTTTGCCGTCTTGTCCACTTTCGCTGGCATGTTACTTCCCGATTTGCCTCAACGCAGTCCGCTACGCCCTCTACAAGTCGGGAAGCAATAAGCAAGGCTGCAGTGAACCATCTCCCCAAAATCTCATGACCAATTTGGGGTGAATCGACACAATTTGGCGGAAATTATTTCACCAATAGAACTTTTTTAGTACTTTCGCGCAGGAATAAGGAAAGGTATTCATGAGAGCAGCACTTTTTAGGATAGGCCTTGACGTAGGGTCAACGACAGCCAAAATTGCCGTCATTGACGCTCATGACAAACTGATATTCTCCCGCTATGAGCGCCACCACGCACAAGTAAGCCAATTAATAAACAGATACTTGCACGAGCTGTCCGGGCAGATAGGAGATGTGCCCGTCTGCATGTGCGTGACTGGTAGTGTCGGCATGGCCACCGCAGAGCAACTGGGCGTTGAGTTCGCCCAAGAGGTGGTAGCTGCCGCTGTCCTCTCCAGGAATCGTTATCCACAAGCAAAGGCATTGATAGACATCGGAGGCGAAGATGCCAAAGTGGTGTTTTTCAATGGCAAGCACATGGAATTGCGCATGAATGGCAATTGCGCAGGCGGAACAGGAGCCTTCATTGACCAAATGTCTGTATTGATGGGTATAGACAACCAGGGCATGAGCGAATTGGCCATGAACGCTACGCAAACTTATCCCATGGCAGCGCGCTGTGGCGTGTTCGCCAAGACTGATATACAAAACCTGATGGCTCGCAACTTGCCCAAAGAGAATATCGCGGCAAGTATTTTCCATTCCATAGCAGTACAGACGGTTGTTACGCTGAGCAGAGGAATGGACTTCCAACCGCCCATCTTGCTTTGTGGAGGCCCATTGACTTTCCTGCCTGCACTGAGAAAAGCTTTCGCAGACTATCTGGGAATGAAAGAAGACGACTTTATCGTCTCGGAGCAAAGCAATTTAATACCAGCGTTGGGTTGCGCCATCAAGGCGAAAGACACCAAGGGAACTACCACGATTACCGCCTTGCGCCAAAAGCTCAACACCCCCTTGAAGACGAACTGGAAAAGCGAGCTGCCTCCCCTCTTCCACAATGACAAGGAATATCAAGACTGGCTGAAAGACAAGCAGGACTACCAAATACCCATAAAAGCCCTGCGCCCAGGCAAAAGACCCGTTATCATAGGCGTAGACTCTGGCTCCACAACCACAAAACTGGTAGCCATTGACGCGGAAACGGGAGATATCGTTTTCACCAATTACCGGCTCAACCTAGGTAATCCAATAGGAGCCGTGATTGGTGCGCTCACCGCTCTGAAGGAAGAAGCAGACCACGCCAAAGCCGTTTTGGAAATATTGGGAAGTTGCGCCACGGGATACGGCGAAGAACTCATCAAGACCGCCTTCCGCATGGAGAAAGGCATCATAGAGACAATGGCTCACTACCAAGCCGCGGCAGCTCTCATGCCCGACGTATCTTTTATCCTGGATATTGGCGGACAAGACATGAAAGCCATATTCGTGGAGAATGGTGCCGTGGTACACATGGAACTCAACGAAGCCTGCTCCTCTGGATGCGGTACCTTTATACAGACTTTCGCCAATAATCTAGGGTACAAAGTGGAAGATTTCGCCGCCCTGGCTTGCCAGGCGAAAGCACCTTGTGACCTAGGAACACGCTGTACCGTGTTCATGAACTCCAAGGTGAAACAAGTTATACGCGAAGGTGCGGATGTGGCAGACATCTCGGCAGGCATCTCTTACTCAGTGGTAAAAAACTGTCTTTACAAGGTCTTGAAACTCCAAGACACAGAAAATCTGGGAGGCAATATCGTGGTACAAGGCGGTACTATGCGCAATGACTCCGTGGTACGTGCCTTCGAACAACTAACGGGCGTAAACGTGGCCCGTAGCAACATGCCTGAAATGATGGGCGCTTATGGTTGCGCTCTTTTCATGCGGGAAGAGATGAAAGGCAAAATTGACCAGAGTAACACCGCAAGGAATATCGAAGAGTTGCTATCCATGAGCGAATATGAGACAAGGCAATTGCAATGTCATGGCTGTGAAAACAGTTGCATGGTATCGAGATACACTTTCCCTGGAGGCGCGAAATTCTATTCTGGCAACAAATGCGAGAGAGTGTTCAACAACCAAGGGGAAGGAGCGGTAAAGGGCGAAAACCTGTACGTCTATAAATATCAGTTGCTATTCCAACGGGAATGCCTGGAAACAGGAACCAAAGTGATAGGCATACCCCGAGCGTTAAACATGTATGAGAACTATCCTTTTTGGCACAGATTACTCACAGACGTTGGCTTCAAAGTGGTGCTCTCTCCTGAATCAACCTTCCAACGCTATGAAGGGGCTTTGGGTTCCGTGATGTCTGACAACATTTGTTTCCCAGCCAAATTGATACATTCCCATATCGCCGCATTAAACCAAGACGCTACCGTTGAGCGCATCTTAATGCCCTATGTGGTATTTGAACGTAATGACGACAAGCAACGTACCATCAATTCCTTCAACTGTCCCATCGTATCCGGCTATTCCGACGTGGTGAAGTCTGCCATGAAACTGGACAAGCCCTTGGACGCTCCTGTCATCAATTTCTCCAACGAGAGACTCTTGGAAAGGCAAATCGTGGACTATCTCAAAACACTTGGCGTAAAGAAAAACGACGCAAAAAAAGCATTGGCCCATGCCTTGCAAGCGCAAACAGAATATGGACAAGCCATAAAAAAGAAAGCGCAAGAAATTTTGGGAAAAAGCCGCAAGACAGGAAATCTCACCATCTTGTTGGCTGGTCGCCCTTACCATACTGACCCTTTGGTTCAACACAAACTTTCAGAGATGATAGCATCGCTAGGCGTAGATGTTATCAGTGATGATATTGTACGAAACGACATTGTCACCAATAGCGGAGAGACTTACCTTGTAAAGCAATGGGCTTACATGAACCGCATCGTGAAAAGCGGACAATGGGCCGCGGAACAAGACGACCAGCTACACTTTGTGGAGATGACCAGTTTCGGTTGCGGACCAGATTCCTTCATACAAGATGAAATCCGAGATATATTGAAACGCCACCATAAACCTTTCACATTGTTGAAAATAGACGATGTGAGCAATATCGGCAGCCTGAAACTACGCATAAGGTCATTGGTGGAAAGCCTCAAACACAAGATAAACACAAAGGGCGAAATACAGCCTTTGCCATTGGAGCAAACTCGTGTATTCAGACAAGAGGATATCAGACGCAAAATATTGGCTCCTTATATGACCGAATATCTCACACCCTTCATTTCGCCAATACTGAAACTGATGGGATATGATGTTGAGGTATTGCCCATGAGCGACCAGCATAGTGCCGAACTAGGGCTGAAATACGCCAATAATGAGGTTTGCTATCCTGCTACACTTATCGTAGGCGATATTATCAAAGCACTGAAGAGCGGGAAATACGACCCTCAAAACACCGCCGTGATAATGAGCCAAACAGGTGGACAATGCCGAGCGACCAATTACGCCGGGCTTATCAAACGTGCCATGGTGGCCAATGGTTTCCAAGATGTACCACTTATCACTTTAGGCGTAACCGCCACGGCCAGCGAAGAGAGCAATGAACAAGAAGGCTTCCGTGTCAACTGGTTAAAATACTCGCAAATCATTGTCACCTCTATATTATATGGCGACGCCATCAACGAGATGTACAACGCCTGTTTGGTAAGGGAGCGTACTCCTGGCATCGCAAAAACCCTTCGGGACAAATACTTAAAATGCATTGAGAAACCCATCCTCGAGAACAAAGCCAACGGCTTGATACATCTGCTAAAGCAAGCCGCTGAGGATTTTGATGTCAACACAATAGACAAGGAGTTGCCCAAAGTAGGCATCGTGGGGGAAATATTCCTGAAATTCAATCCTTTCTCCCATCAATATATAGAAGAGCATATCACTTCCAAAGGCATTGAGGTAGTGCCGCCATTGTTAGCTCCTTTCTTCTTACAAGAGTTTGTCAACGCGGAGGCGCAAAAACATCTCCGTTTAAGTTGCTCCCATGTACCTGATGCCGTCATCAGATTGGCCTATCAGACCTTGATAGGCAGACGTATCAAACAAGTGAATAAAGCAGCGGGGAGCTTCCGCTACTTCCGGCCATTCACTAACATCTATGATGATGCCAAGGAGGTGGAAGGCATAGTTTCATTGGCAGCTCAATTTGGCGAGGGGTGGCTATTACCCGCTGATATCATCGGTTACCTACGCGATGGCGTGAACAACATTATCTCTTTACAGCCTTTTGGATGTATCGCCAACCATGTCATCTCTAAAGGTATTGAGAAAAAGTTGCACACACTCCATCCACAACTCAATTTATTATCCTTAGATTTCGATTCAGGCGTAAGTAGCGTGAATGTCACCAATCGTTTGATACTTTTTCTTGATTCTATTGCGGTATAAGGAAAAAAATCGTATCTTCGCGAAGACATAGCAACACGATTGATACATTATATCCATGAGCAAGCGTAACCTGACTCATCAGTTGATGGACACCGTAAAGGCACTCTCCGACCAGGAGGCCTTGCAGGGCTTGTGCCATCAGCACAGGGACGAAACACCACTCCCCTCAAGCAAAGCGCTTGAAGAGATTATCGATTTATCTCGCTCCGTGCTCTTTCCTGGATATTTCGGCAACTCCTCTATTAACATGAGTACCATACAGTACCATATAGGCGTGAGACTGGAGTTGTTGCAAGAAAAACTCTCTGAACAAATCATGGCAGGGCTGTGCTTTTTGGAGGACTGCGAAGGAGAAAAGGGCACAGGCACTTTCAAGGCCAATAGGTTACGGATAAGAGCAGGGATTATAGCCGCCCGTGTCATTATGCGCTTTCCCCAAATGCGCAAGGTGTTAGCCACCGATGTAGAGGCAGCCTACAATGGAGATCCCGCCGCAGAGAGCATTGGAGAGATTATTTCATGCTATCCTGTTATCAAAACACTTACCATCTATCGGTTGGCGCACGAGCTTTTCTTGGAAGGCGTTCCGCTGATACCCCGCATGATGGCAGAAATAGCCCATTCCGAAACAGGCATAGATATCCATCCAGGAGCCAGTATCGGCCGATATTTCACAATAGATCACGGAACAGGCGTAGTCATAGGTGCCACATGTATCATCGGTGACAACGTAAAACTATATCAAGGCGTTACCTTGGGAGCCAAAAGTTTTCCCTTGGATGAGCACGGAAATCCCATCAAAGGCATTCCACGCCATCCCATTATTGGCAATAATGTCATTATATATGCCAACGCCACCATACTTGGACGTATCCAGATTGGTGATGGCTGCGTAATAGGGGCCAACGTATGGGTAACTAAGGATATGGAAGCCAATACCAAGAAATATAAACAAGAGACCTCTGAATAATTACACTTTATCGAATAATGGAACAAGAATTTGAACTCATTGCCAAAACTTTCATGGGCCTAGAGCCCGTATTGGCCAAAGAGCTCACCCAACTGGGTGCCAACAACGTACAAATAGGCCGCCGAATGGTATCCTTCACAGGAGACAAGGAAATGATGTATCGCGCTAATTTCCAATTGCGCACCGCTATCCGTATCCTTAAACCCATTTGCCACTTTAAAGCTCGTTCCGCTGAAGACGTTTACGATAAGGTACAAGCCGTGGAGTGGGACAAGATTCTCAGCGAGAAAAACACTTTCTCGGTTGATTCCGTGGTTTACTCAGAGGAATTCCGCAATTCCCGCTTTGTCACCTACAAAGTGAAAGATGCCATCGTTGATTGGTTTCGTGAGAAAACTGGCGTGCGCCCGAATATTAGCGTAAGCAATCCCGACATCCGTCTCAACATCCATATTGCCGAGGACAAAGCCACGTTGAGCCTTGACTCCAGTGGCGAAAGTCTGCATCGCCGTGGTTATAGACAAGAATCTGTATCCGCTCCGCTCAACGAGGTTTTGGCAGCTGGCATGATACTCATGACAGGCTGGTCTGGGGAGACGGACTTCATTGACCCGATGTGCGGCTCAGGCACATTGCCTATAGAAGCCGCGCTCATCGCTCGTAACATCTCGCCTGGCGTGTTCAGGAAGGAATTCGCTTTTGAAAAATGGAATGACTTCGACAAAGACCTCCTGGATCGCATCTATAACGACGACTCCCTGGAGAAAGAGTTTAATCACCATGTGTATGGTTACGACGTGGACATGAAGTCCGTGAACACAGCTCTCTTCAACGTGCGTGCGGCAGGACTCACCCAAGACATCACGATAGAGCAACAAGACTTCAAGGATTTCAAGAAGCCTGAGGATAAAAGTATCATTGTCATGAATCCTCCCTATGGTGAGCGTATTTCCACACCCAACTTGTTGGGTACATACAAGATGATAGGTGAGCGATTAAAGCATGAATTCAGCGGTAATGACGCATGGATACTGAGCTATCGTGAAGAATGTTTCGAGCAAATTGGATTGAAACCATCCATCAAGATACCTTTGTATAATGGTAGCCTGGAATGCGAATTCCGAAAATACGCTTTGTTTGATGGACGCATGAGGGATTTCCGCGCAGAAGGTGGCATCGTGAAAACCGAGGAAGAAAAGGAAGAGATGGCTCAGAAGCACCGCTTCAAGAAGAACCGCGAATTTAAGCGCAGAATAGAAGAAAACGAGGAGAACGAGAATGCGGATATCCGCTCGTTTACTTTCCATAAACACGAATTGGATCGCCCCAAGAGAAAAGACTGGAATGACTCCAGGAAAAGAGAGTGGAACACCCGTGACCATGACTCAAAGAACAAGGAATGGACACGTGACCGCACTTGGAATCGCTTCGGCAGAAACGAGGACAGAGATGCCAGGAGAAAGGACTATGGCACACGTGGCCGGGATGGATATGGCAACAGGGGGTATGACCGCCGGAGATATGACAAACAAGACAAACGAGGAGGCTACGCAAGCAAATATAAAAACCACAATGATGATGAAGCAGAATAAACTTTCCCTACTCTTAATACTGCTCATGACCGCCATGACCATAAGCGCACAAAAGAGTTTCACGCTAGAAGACCTCAACTTCGGCGGAAACAACTACCGCAACATGGTGCCTAAGAACCGTTGGACAACATGGTGGGGCGACCAGCTCATACACCAAGATGTTGAGGAATGCTCCTTGATAGACAAGTCCACGGGCAAAGAGGAAATACTCTTCACGCTTGAAGAAATCAACAACTGGGCCAAAACGGACGAGACTTCCAAAATATACCATTTAGGGAATGCGACCTTCCCCTACGGCAACAAACCACTTGTGCTGCTGAACAACAAGAAAGAGCGAATGCTAATAGACTTCAAAAAACGCCAAGTGGTATGGAGACAGAACGCTGAAGGAGAAAGCTTCGCAGATTGGAATCCAATCTCCAAGGCTGTAGCTTATGTGAGTGAAGACCAACTTTATGTGCGGGACGCAGAGAACAACCCCCATCAACTTTCCACCGATGGAAACCGAGATGTAGTATATGGCCAAAGCGTGCACCGAGATGAATTTGGCATCTATAAAGGGACTTTTTGGAGCCATCAAGGCTACAAGCTAGCATTCTATCGCATGGACCAAAGTATGGTAAGCGATTTCCCCTTAGTAGATAATCCCGAGAATGATTGGGTGCCCGCCGAAGGACAATCCCGCATAGCGACTCCAGCTCCCACCAAATATCCCATGGCGGGCGAGACTTCTCACAAAGTAACTGTAGGGGTCTATGATTTACGAACAGGCAAAACCATTTACTTGAAAGCCGGAGATCCTACCAATCGCTATTTTACCAATATCGCTTGGAGTCCAGACGACAAGACCATCTACATATATGAGTTGAATCGTGACCAAAATGACTGCAGATTGGTAAGTTACAATGCCGAAACGGGTGAAAAGATAGCTGAGCTTTACCAGGAAACTGACGAGAAATATGTGGAACCGCTCCATCCCATCGAGTTCCTGCCATGGGACAAGGAAAAATTTGTCGTCCAAAGCCAAAAAGATGGCTACAACCACCTTTACCTTTATGATATAGAGGGTAAACAACTCAAACAAATCACCTCCGGCAAGTGGGTTGTCCTCGGCGTCTTGGGGTTTGACAAGAAATCGAAATCCATTATCTATACCTCCAATGAGCAATCGCCCATCCAGTGCAATCTTTGGCGAGTTTCAGTAAACTCAGGTAAGCGTACGCCATTGGATAATGGCAAGGGGTGGCACAATGGTAGCCTAAGTGAGAGTGGCCGTTATGTATTTGACAGCTACCAAGAGCCCACCGTGCCTCGTGTATTGGAGATAATAAACACGGAAAACGCCAAGCGCACGAGCTACTTCAAGGCTCCAAACCCATGGGAAGGCTACAACGTGCCAGAGTATGTATGCGGGACTTTAAAAGCCGCCGACGGCGTGACTGACCTCTATTGGCGCATGGTGAAGCCCGTGAACTTCGACCCCAACAAGAAGTACCCCACTATTATATATGTATATGGTGGCCCTCATGCCCACAACGTAGACGCAAGTTGGCACTATGGCTCCCGTGGCTGGGAAACCTACATGGCACAAGAGGGCTACTTGCTCTTCATCCTCGACAATCGAGGCAGTGAGAATCGGGGCAAGGAATTTGAGCAAGCTACCTTTCGCCAATTGGGACAAGAAGAAACACGTGACCAAATGGAAGGCGTAAAGTTCCTGAAAAGCCTGCCTTATGTGGACGCTGACCGCATAGGCGTACATGGCTGGAGTTTTGGCGGTTTCATGACTATTACCATGATGACCCACCATCCTGACGTATTCAAGGTAGGCGTAGCTGGTGGTCCTGTCATCGACTGGCGTTGGTATGAAGTGATGTACGGCGAGCGTTACATGGACACCCCACAAACCAATCCTGAGGGATACGCCAAGACCAGCCTGCTCCCCCAGGCCAAGAACTTGAAAGGAAGATTGCAAATCATTATCGGAGAAAATGATGCCACAGTGGTGCCCCAACACGCTCGTTCGTTCCTGCACCAGTGCATACTGGATGGTACTCAACCCGATTATTTCATCTACCCTGGCGAACCTCACAATATGAGAGGTCATCAAAGTACCCATCTGCACGAGCGCATCAGCCGCTATTTCTTTGATTTCCTGAAATAAGACATAAAGCAACCATCAAACACAAGAATATGAAGATATTATTGTTAGGAAGCGGCGGTAGGGAGCATGCGCTTGCCTGGAAAATCGCCCAAAGTGAAAAAGTAGAGAAATTGTATATCGCTCCCGGTAACGCTGGCACAGCCAATGTGGGAGAGAACGTACCCATCAAGGCCGATGACTTTGAAGCCCTGAAGACTTTCGCGTCAACGAATGCCATAGACATGGTTGTGGTGGGTCCTGAAGATCCTCTCGTAAAGGGTATTTACGATGATTTCCGCCTAGACGCCCGCACTGCTTCCATCCCCGTGATAGGTCCTTCCAAATCAGGCGCACGATTGGAAGGCAGCAAGGAATTTGCCAAAGGATTCATGACCCGCCACCACATTCCCACTGCCAAATTCCTTACCGTGCAGGCAGACAATCTAGAAGAAGGCATCCAATTCCTGGAACAACTGCCCGCCCCCTACGTGCTCAAAGCCGATGGCCTGTGCGCAGGCAAGGGCGTGCTCATCATCCCTACACTAGAAGAAGCGAAAAAGGAACTGCGCGAGATGCTGGACGGTATGTTTGGCCAAGCCTCTGAGAAAGTGGTCATCGAAGAATTCCTCAGCGGTATAGAATGCTCTGTGTTCGTTCTGACAGACGGACAGCACTACAAGATATTGCCCGAGGCCAAGGACTACAAACGCATCGGCGAGCATGACACAGGCCTAAACACGGGTGGTATGGGTAGCGTAACCCCTGTTCCCTTCGCGACTCCCGAGTGGATGGGCAAAGTAGAAGACCGCATCATACGCCCCACGGTTGACGGACTGCGAAAAGAGGGCATCGACTACAAGGGCTTCATCTTCTTTGGCCTCATCAATGTTGAGGGCGAACCGAAAGTGATAGAATACAACTGTCGCATGGGTGACCCCGAAACGGAAAGCGTTATGCTACGTATAAAAAGCGACATCGTGGACTTGTTTGAAGGCGTAGCGGCAGGTGATCTCGATAAACGGGAAATAGAATTTGACCCCCGTGCGGCGGTCTGCGTGATGCTGGTGAGCGGCGGCTATCCACAGGCATACAAAAAAGGTTATCCTATAGAAGGCATTGACAATGTAGAAGGAAGCATTGTTTTCCACTCGGGCACAACCTTCAAGGACGGCAAAGTAGTCACCGCGGGAGGCCGCGTGATATGCGTAAGCAGTTACGGCAAAGACAAGGAGGAAGCACTTAGGAAAAGTTTCCAAGAGGCCAGCAAGATAAACTTCACAGACAAGTATTTCCGCGGAGATATTGGACAAGACCTATAAATGAGTCATCTATTACAAGGTAAAGCGGCCACTAGTCGATTGACCTTGCCCTTAACCATCGCCTACACCGCACTCGTGTGGTTGGCGATGGTGTCATTGGG
>OLPS01003991.1_pt1 | contig 10851 bp, 6 predicted proteins | sample 1673071 | NCBI WGS metagenome assembly OLPS01 (sample SAMEA3136752, study PRJEB25190) | human gut metagenome | reverse complement strand
GTTGGCAGGTAGCAAGAATCCCCTGTCTTTAGACATGGGGAGTGTCAAAACAAGAATATTTAGTGAATGTAGTATGTTAGAATGTAATAAAGATCTTGAACTTTATTATTTAGATTCTTTTAAAATAGTACATGAAAAGTAGACTCTTTATAAAAGTCTGCTTTTTAAATTACATTTTTTTGGTGTATTCTTAACAATAAAAAGAGTAAAATAGGCTTTGGAGGTGAGACTATGTTGTTGTTTGGACATAGAGGTTATAGTGATCAATATTCTGAAAATACAATGTTAGCTTTTTCAAAAGCTATTGAAAGTGGATTTGATGGTATTGAAACAGATGTGCATAAAACAAAAGATGGTGTTCTTGTTTTATGTCATGATGAAAAAATCAATCGAACAAGTGATGGAAAAGGTTATATTAAAGATATGACTTATGAAGAGCTTTGTGCATATAATTTTGGAACAAAAGAAAATCCTCAAAGAATTTCTTTGTTGAAAGAATTATTGGAATTATGTAAAGGAAAAAATGTAAAGATCAACTTAGAAATTAAAACAAATAAAATTCAATATCCAGGAATAGAACTAGAAAGCTATCAAATGATCAAAGAAATGGGAATGTTAGATCAAGTTCTCTTTTCAAGTTTTTATGTTGATTCTCTTTATAAATTAAGAGCAATCGATTCATCTTTATATTTAGGTTATCTTTTTGAAGATGATTATGAAAAAAATAAACAATTATGTTTAACACAAAAATTTCATGTACATGCACGTGAAGATTTTCTAGATGAAGATGAAATTGCACTCTTTTTAAAAGCTGGATTAGACATCAATACATGGGGTGTAAAGAACCGTTTTAGATATGCTTATTTTAAGGAAAAAGGTGTCAACATTGTTATTGCAAATAAAAATTTTAAGAAATTAAAAATGTAATCGCCTATGTTATTTTTTTACATCAAACGAGCGATAATGCTTGTTTTTTGTATGTTTTTCATGTAATATGGTTGTGTACAAATGAAAAATTTCACAATAGTTATGGAGGAAATAAAATGGCAGAAAAAAAACCTGTACAACAAGCTGTCCCAACTGAAGCAGAAACTGATGCTCATGTTGATGACCTTGTAAACAAAGCTTTAAAAGCTTTAGAAGAATTTGAAGATTTTACACAAGAACAAGTAGACTACATCGTTGCTAAATGTTCTGTAGCTGGACTAGACCATCATGGTATTTTAGCTGAAGCTGCAGTTAAAGAAACAGGACGTGGAGTATTTGAAGATAAAGCTGTTAAAAACTTATTTGCATGTGAATATGTTACTAACAATTTACGTCATTTAAAAACAGTAGGGATCATCAATGAAGATCCATTAACTGGTATTACTGAAATTGCTGAACCAGTGGGTGTTGTTTGTGGTATCGTTCCAACAACTAACCCAACTTCAACAGTAATTTTCAAATCATTAATCGCTTTAAAAACAAGAAACCCAATCATTTTCTCGTTCCACCCAAGCGCTCATGAAAGTTCAAAACAAGCTGCTATCGTAATTAGAGATGCTGCTATTGCTGCTGGTGCACCAGAAAACTGTATCCAATGGTTATCAATTAAATCTATGTATGCTACTAATGCATTAATGAATCACCCAGGTATTGCAACTATCTTAGCAACTGGTGGTAACGCAATGGTTAAAGCTGCATATTCATGTGGAAAACCTGCTTTAGGTGTAGGTGCTGGTAACGTACCTGCATATGTTGAAAAAACATGTGTATTACCAAGAGCTGTAAATGATATCGTATTATCAAAATCTTTCGACAATGGTATGATTTGTGCTTCTGAACAAGCAGCAATCGTTGACCAAGAAATCTACAGTGATTTCATGAAAGAAATTAAAAGATTCCATGTTTACTTTGTAAATAAAGAAGAAAAAGCTAAACTTGAAAAATTCATGTTTGGTGCAGAAGCTTATTCAGAAAATGTTGCTCAAGCTAAATTAAATCCAAATGTTGTAGGTAAACCTGCTGAATGGATTGCTGAACAAGCTGGATTCAAAGTGCCTGCTGAAACACAAATTATCTGTGCTGAATGTAAAGAAGTAGGACCAAATGAACCATTAACTAGAGAAAAATTATCTCCAGTATTAGCTATCTTAAAAGCTAAAAGCACTGATGATGGTATCGCTAAAGCAGCTGCAATGGTTGAATTTAATGGTTTAGGTCACTCTGCTGCAATTCATACAGAAGATCATGAAATTTCTAAAAAATTCGGTCATGCATGTAAAGCAATCCGTATCATTGAAAACGCTCCATCAACATTCGGTGGTATTGGATCAGTATATAATGCATTCATTCCATCATTAACATTAGGTTGTGGTTCTTACGGACATAACTCAGTATCTAACAACGTAAGTGCTGTTAACTTAATCAATATTAAGAGAATAGGGAGACGTAATAACAATATGCAATGGGTTAAACTTCCTCCAAAAGTATACTTTGAAAAGAATTCAATTAGATACTTAAGAGATATGAAACATATGGAAAAAGCCATGATCGTTACTGATAGAAGTATGGTAAATCTTGGTTATGTTGAAAAAATCGAAGACGTTATTAGAAGAAGACGTAATCATGTAGATATTGAATTATTCTTTGATGTTGAACCAGATCCAAGTATTGATACTGTAAGAGAAGGGGTAGAATTAATGAGAAAATTCGAACCTGATTGTATCATTGCTTTAGGTGGGGGATCATCAATGGATGCTGCTAAAGTTATGTGGTTAATGTATGAAAACCCAGAAGTTAACTTTGATGATATCAAACAAAAATTCATGGATATCAGAAAACGTGCTTTCAAATTCCCTGAATTAGGTAAAAAAGCAAAAATGATCTGTATCCCAACTACATCAGGAACTGGATCAGAAGTTACTCCTTTCGCAGTTATCACTGATAAGAAAGAAAACAAAAAATATCCATTAACTGACTATGCTTTAACACCAACTATCGCTATCGTTGATCCTGAATTCGTAATGTCATTACCAGGAGCAATCGCTGCTGATACAGGTATCGACGTATTAACTCATGCGGTTGAAGCTTATGTTTCAATCTTAGCATCTGACTTTACTGATGGATGGGCTAAACAAGCTGTTAAATTAGTATTTGATTACTTAGAAGAATCAGTTAAGAAAGGTACTCCAATTGCTAGAGAAAAAATGCATAATGCTGCAACTATCGCAGGTATGGCATTCGCAAATGCATTCTTAGGAATGAACCACTCATTAGCTCATAAGATTGGTGGAGAATGGCATATTCCTCATGGTAGAACAAATGGTATCTTATTACCACACGTAATTAGATATAACGGAACTATTCCAACTAAATTAAATATCTGGCCAAAAATTGAAAACTATAAAGCTGATGTTAAATTCATGGAATTAGCTCAATTAATCGGATTAAATCCTAAAACTCCAGCTGAAGGTGTTGAAATGTTCGCTGATGCTTGTGAAGAATTATGTCACAAAGTAGGTGTTGTATCTAACGTAGAATCTCAAGGTATCTCAAGAGAAGCTTGGGAAGAATCAGTTCATAGAATTGCTATGAATGCTTACGAAGATCAATGTACACCAGCTAACCCTAGAATGCCTATGGTTAAAGATATGGAAGATATCTTACGTAAAATTTACGATTACAAAAATAAATTTGATAAATAATAGTTAAGGTAGGCATGTCCTACCTTTTCTTTTACCTTAAGAGAAAGTTCATAATGAATTCATATAGAATTGTTATATTAATCATGTCAGATGAAGACAATATAATAAACAAGTATAAGTGACCCCTCTCCCAAAAAATCACTTATACGCAAGGAAAGGAACGGTGTTCCTTTTTTTGTGTAAAAATAATAAATTTATTATTGCAATAAATATTTAATATTGTTAGAATAAGAAAGGGCAATACAGTGTCTTCCATAGGAAGGCACTTTTTATTTTTATAGATACTAGAGGAGGATAGAAAATGGCTAAATACATATTTGTAACAGGTGGAGTTGTGTCTGGTCTTGGTAAAGGGTTAACAGCTGCATCTTTAGGAAGAATTTTAAAACAAAGAGGACAAAAAGTCTTCATGCAAAAATTAGATCCATATATTAACGTTGATCCAGGAACAATGTCACCTTATCAACATGGGGAAGTATTTGTTACTGCAGATGGGGCAGAAACAGACTTAGACTTAGGACACTATGAAAGATTTATTGATGAACAATTAAATAAAAACTCATCAATTACAACAGGTAGAATTTATAGTAACGTTATTTCAAAAGAAAGACGTGGAGATTATTTAGGAGCTACTGTACAAGTTGTTCCTCATATTACAAATGAAATTAAAGAAAGAATTTATGCAGCGGCACGTAGTTCTAAAGCAGATATCGTCATTACTGAAATTGGTGGAACAACAGGAGATATCGAAAGTTTACCTTTCATTGAAGCTATCCGCCAAGTAAGATTAGATTTAGGATATGAAAATACCGTTTATATTCATACAACTTTACTTCCATACATTGGAGCAAGTCATGAAGTAAAAACAAAACCAACACAACATAGTGTTAAAGAATTAAGAGGTTTAGGTATTCAACCAGACTTTATTGTTTGCCGTAGTGAACATCATATTGAAAAAGAATTAAAAGATAAGATTTCATTATTCTGTAATGTACCAACACAAAATGTTATTTCAAACTATGATGTAGAAAACTTATATGAATTACCACGTATGTTATTAGATCAAAAAATGGATGATTTAGTATTACAACATTTACAAATCAATGCACCAGCGGCTCATATGGATGAATGGGATGCATTAGTTAACCGTGTTAAAAACTTAAATCAAGAATTAAATATTGCGTTAGTTGGAAAATATGTTCAATTACCGGATGCTTATTTATCAGTTAACGAAGCTTTAAGACATGCAGGATATTATGTAAACAGTGTAGTTAATATTGATTTTATTAATTCAGAAGAATTAAATAAAGAAAATGTAGCAGAAAGATTAAAAGATGCTGATGGTATTATCGTTCCAGGTGGATTTGGTGATCGTGGTATTGCTGGTATGATTGATGCCATTGAATATGCACGTACTAATAAAGTTCCACTTTTAGGTATTTGTTTAGGTATGCAATTAATTACCATTGAATATGCTAGAAATGTTTGTGATATTAAAGATGCTAACTCATTAGAATTTGATGAATTATGTAAGAATCCAGTGATCAATTTAATGTCTGACCAATCTTTAGAAGATATGGGAGGTACACAAAGATTAGGTGATTATGAATGTCAATTAAATCCAGGGACACATGCTTATCGTCTTTATGGAAAAGAAATGATTAAAGAAAGACATCGTCATAGATATGAATTTAATAATAACTATAAAGATGTTTTAGTTGAAAATGGTTTAAAAGTTGCAGGATTTAACCCAGAAAGAAACCTTGTAGAAATTGTTGAGTTAGAAAATCATCCTTACTATGTAGGATGTCAATTCCATCCAGAATTTACTTCAAGACCAAACCGTGCACAACCTTTATTCCAAGGTTTAATTTCAGCGGCACATGATCGTAAATATAATAAATAAAAATATTTCAGGAATTTCTAAGTGAAATTCCTTTTTTATTTTTTACTTGTTGAAAGCGCTTGTATCATATATAATATATGTTATTTAAGGGGAAATAGTATGGCAAAGTATAATAAAAATAATATTTTAATTGGAAATTTGTTAGATATTGTTAATAAGGCATCTCATGAAACAACGGATGTTTTAATAGCAAAAATATTTTTAGAAAATAGATATAATCTTAATGAATTGTCTTTAGATGATCTTAGTAATCAATATTATATTTCACAGGCTTCAATTAGCAGATTTATAAAGAAACTAGGTTATAAAAATTATAATACTTTTAAATATGATGTAGCGAGTTCAAATGAAAAAATGGAAAGTGTACATGCTATTCAAGATAGGGATCGAATCAATGATGCAATAGCTATAAAAGAAGAAGTTATTTATAGAATCAATGAAGCTTATCAAAAAATGAATGATTTAAATGTGAATGATGTTTTACATATTGTAGATTTGCTTAATAAATATCAAAATATTATTTTTTTCGGTTCTGAATTATCCATGGCAATGTGTAAAATTTTACAATTAGGATTAGTTACATTAGGTAAAAATGTATATACAATATATGATAAAAATTATCAAAATGAAATGATTAATGAAATGAGTGAAAATGATTTACTTATATGTATTTCGATTGAAGATAGATGGTTTCATTTACAAGAGTCAATAAATAATTTAAAGGAATCAACAAGTTACAAAATGATGTGGACATTAAATTCTTCTAAAGATTATTTAGAAGGTTTTGATGATATTTTTGTTTTTGGAAAACAAATTTTTGATAATTATGGATATCATGAATTAATGGTATTAATTATGATTGTTTATCGAGTGTTAATGAATCATTCAAATAATGAATGATTCATTATTTTTTTGATTTTTTAATTCATTTATAAATTCATCAAAAAGATTTTTCTGTGCTAGAATTGAAAGCGGATACAAAAGGAGGAAGGGAATATGAAAAGAAAATTATCCGCATTGTTGATTGTTTTAACATTGTTGTTTTCTAATGCAGGTTTAGTAAATCCGGTATTTGCTGATGATATTGTTGAAGTTACACAAGATCTTAATTCTAAAATCAGTCAGTTGCCTGAAACAATGCTTGCTAGTGAAAATGTTGCTAAAACATTTCAACAACTTTTAGACATTCAAGAAAAATATAACAAATTAAGTGATGAAGAAAAAGAGAGTGTCATAAATTATAGTAAAGTAGAAAAGCTATTAAATCCTAATGATGATTCTTTAAATACAGAATTTGTAAGTCAAAAAACAAGTTCTTTAAAAGGAAAAACAATAGGTTATTTAGGTTCTTCTATTACTGTTGGTTTTATAAGTGAAAATGTCGCTTTCCCTGATTATATTGGTAAAATAACAGGAAGTATAACAGTCAAACAAGCCATTACTGGTGGACCACTTGCTAAAAAAGAAGGGGTAAGAGATGAAGTAAGTTATATTACTCAATTGGAAGATAACTTATCTAAAAATGAAAACTTAGATGCTTTAGTTGTTCAATTATCTACAAATGATACAACTCTTGGTATTGGAATGGGTGAAGTTTCATCATCTCAAAATAAAGATGATTATGATTATTCTACTGTTATAGGAGCAATGGAATATATTATTGCTTATGCTAAAGAAAAATGGAATTGTCCAGTTATCTTTTATATTAATCCTTATTTAAGTGATGAAGTTATTGAAAAATTTGCTAAAGAAAATAATGCAAATATAGATGAAATCAAAGAAGCATATCAAAATACTTATGAAAAAATGATTGATGCATTATATAAAGTTCAAAATAAATGGAATATTGGTGTTATTGATATGTGGAATAATGATGCTTTTAAAAATATTGATATTGATTTGAGAAGTAATTATTATATGGCAGATATCATTCATCCAACAAAAGCAGGATACTTATTCTGGTATACACCATATATTCAAGCTCAATTAGAAAAAGAGTTAGAAAATAAATCTACTGATGAAAAAGAACATACTGTTACTTTAACACAAGTAAGTCATAATAGATATGACTATAATGCTTTGGAAGATGGTTATACAACAGATTATTCAAGTATTATGTCACCACAATATTATGTATATGCTGGTAATGTTAATAAAGAAGAAGCTGAAACTTTATTAGATCAAATGAAGATAGCTGATAATTTACATGAATGGGCTGCAACAATTCATGTAATAACACCTTTGAATAATGATCAATATACTCAAAAAGATGCTGATTCTTTTATTGATTTGTTAGGTATAGGATCTTCAAATGTTAAAGTAATAGGTATTGATGATGGAGCTACTTTTGTGAATAATTATATTTCACAAGAATGTTATGCTGTTGCTGATATCATGACATATGGTGGAACAATGGATGAAGGTCATGATTATAATGTGCCAGTTCCAGCATATTTAAGTCAGCCTTGTCAAGAAGCTGTTAATTATTATGTAAAAGCTAATCAAGCTGAAAAGGGAAAAGATAATGTTTATCTTAATAAAGAAAATGAATTACAAAGAGTAGTTGTTGGTTATAATGAAAGTTTAGCTGAAGCTTTTGAAAATGCATGGGAAGAAGTTTTCTCTAAAAATTATAGACAACATAATGAAAAAACTGAATTTTATATGGCAAGTGTTAAACAATACACAGATCCATATTTATTAATTAATATTCCAAATTTTAAAGAATTAAAAATTAATTATAATCCACATTATAATGAAAGTTTAAATGGTGAAGGTCAATATACTTGGTTTGAGTATATTCCACAAAGTACTTTAAAAATGGAAAATGGAAGTGTTCCATTAGTTGTATCACTTCATGGTAATGGAAATGATGCAAGATTACAAGGTGAAACAACTGGTTGGCCAGAATTAGCGGCTAAAGAAAACTTTATGGTTGTAGCGCCTGAATGGCAAGATGTTGTTCTTGATTCTTCTACTCATGAACCAGGTCCTAACTTTTTTAATTGTGATGGTTTAGAAGGAGATAAATTAATTGAATGGATAGAAATGTTAGAACAAAAATATCCACAAATTGATGCTTCTAGAATTTATGTAACAGGATTATCTGCAGGAGGTAGTGCTTCTACATTATATGGTGCAAAATATAGTAAAGTATTTGCTGGTGTAGGTGCTGTTTCTGCACCAGGTGTTGATAAAGATGAATTAACAGAACTTGTTAAAACTTATAATGGTGGAGAAGTTCCATATCTTTATTTATGCGGAGATCATGATTTCTTTGGAATGATTCCTGTTGATTTATCAAGCAAGAATGCTTTTGAAGTAGCACCTGGAGTTTATCTTCCTAGTGTAGATAGCAATGTTGATATGTTCCCATTTATTCAAGCATATCAAAAAATCAATCATCTCACTGTTTCAGAAAAATATGATATGTCTTTAAATGAATATTATGGTATTCGTTTAGATAATGAACAATGGATTAAATTGGGTGTAAAAGATACATTAGAAGGTACTTTATCAAATGAAAATGGTGTTATAATGAAATTTGCTGCTATTAAAGATCAAGCACATTGGAACTATAAACCTGAAGCACAATATATGTGGAATTTCTTTAAAAATTATCAAAGAGATATACAAACAGGTGAATTGATTCGTGTTGATAAAAATAATAATGATAAAAATGATGATAAAACAAATACATCAACTAAAAAACCTGAAAATGTAAAAACTGGGGATGAAAATAATATTTTATTATTTGGATGTCTTGCATTAATTACAGGTGGAGTTATTGTTTATATTAAGAAAAAAGAAATGAATTAAAAAGAAAAAAGATTGTTAAAGAAAAATAGTTCTTAACAATCTTTTTAATTATGTAAAAAAGGAGATTGTCGAGGCAATCTCCAAATTTTTATTTCTTAGGTAATTTAAATGAGCTCTTTAATGAAACGATTCTATTAAATACAAAATGATCATCTGTAGAATCTTTTGTATCAATACAGAAATATCCATTTCTTACAAATTGGAATGAATCACCAGGTTTATATTTTTCAATAGCTGGTTCAACATAACAATCTTCAATAACAGTTAATGAATTAGGATTTAAATTTAAAGATCCATCTTCATTATAAACACCTTTTTCTTCATCAACTAAGTTTTCATATAAACGAGCTGTTACTTTTTTACAATGATGAACAGGAACCCAATGAATTGTTCCTTTTACTTTTCTACCTGTAAATCCTGTACCATTTTTAGTAATAGGATCATAAGTACAATGAACAACTGTTACTTTTCCATTTTCATCTTTTTCAAAATCAACACATTTAACGAAATAAGCATTCATTAAACGAACTTCATTTCCTGGGAACAATCTAAAATATTTTTTAGGTGGTTCTTCCATAAAGTCATCACGATCAATCCATAATTCTCTTTCAAATGGTACTTTTTCATAACCTAAATCAGGATTTTCCATGTTGACCATCGCATCTAAATATTCAACTTGTCCTTCGGGATAGTTATCAATTACTAATTTAATAGGATCTAAAACAGCCATCACACGAGGTGCTTTAGGTTTTAAATCATTACGAATACAATATTCTAACATCGCATAATCATTTGATGAGTTACTTTTTGTAACACCGACTAATTCCATAAAAGATTTAATTGATTCAGGTGTAAATCCTCTACGTCTTAAAGCGGCAATTGTGACTAATCGAGGATCATCCCAACCATCAACAATACCTTCATCAACTAAACGTTTAATATAACGTTTTCCTGTAATAACATTTGTTAGATAAAGTTTTGCGAATTCAATTTGTTTTGGTGGATGTTCATAACCAATTTCTTGAACGACCCAATCATATAAAGGACGATGATCTTCAAATTCCAAGGTACATACCGAATGGGTAATCCCTTCTATGGCATCGGAAATCGGATGAGCAAAATCATACATAGGATAAAAGCTTGCCATAACATTTATTTTTTTTCCAGAAGAAGTATCCTCAGTTTCTGCTGCATGTGCCAGATTAAAAGAACCAATGCCAAGTGCTATTGTAGCTGCAAGTGCTGTTCTAGTTAATAATTTTTTTCTCATACTTTTATCCTTGCTTTAACCTTAATTTAATTAACTCCTCATTATATCCAAGTGCACGTGCAATTTGATCTGTAGTAAATTCTTGAAATTCAAGAAAAACTTCATCATCAATTAGAAGCTCCGTTGCAAACTTATCTGCTTCGATTTCCATTTTACTTACCAGAAGT
>OLPS01003982.1_pt1 | contig 10873 bp, 10 predicted proteins | sample 1673071 | NCBI WGS metagenome assembly OLPS01 (sample SAMEA3136752, study PRJEB25190) | human gut metagenome | reverse complement strand
GCGGAGCTTCCTTACCCACGGTAGCCACTGTGTATAGGCCAACACCAAAGGGCGGTGTCAGCATGCCAATGGTCAGGTTTAGAACTAAAATGACACCCAGATGTACTGGGGCCACACCGATTGCTGCAGCCACAGGCAACAAAATGGGGGTCAAAATAGTCAAAGCCGATATAGTCTCCATGAACATGCCCACTAACAAGACCAAGAGGTTTATCAGTAGTAAAATTAAAAACGGGCTATCGGCCATGCCCAGGAATGCAGAGGTTACCATTTCAGGGAAATGTTCTAATGTCAGAACTTTAGTGAAAAACGAAGCTACTGCAATAATAATAAAGATATTGCTGACAGTTTTATACGTCCCCACGATAGCATTTTTCAAAATGGAAAAAGAGAATTTGCCTTTAATCGCTTCGACAATCAATATGTAGATAACAGCAGCTGCGCCAGCTTCGCTTGGGCTGCAAAAACCACCCAGCATAGCAACAATGATGGCGGGGATTAGGAAAAGAATATGAGCCGCCTCCTTGGTGACCGCCCAAAGGCTTTCCTTTTCGGCGGCAGGATGCTCATCATGATACCCCTTCAACTTGGTTCGACACTGGAAGGAGATAAAGATATAAAGACAGACAACGATGGCAAAGGCAGGAATTGCGCCGGACATTAAGCAGTGCAGAGGGGATTGCTGCGCTAATACCGCAAATATCAGCAGCGGAATACTCGGCGGAAAAATGGGGCCTACCATTGAGGTGGCTGCCGTTACGGCGCAGGCATAGTCTCTTGAAAAGCCTTCTTCTTCCATAGCTTTGATTTCCACCTGTCCCAATCCACCAATGTCGGCTACCGCAGCGCCAGACATTCCTGCAAAGAGTAAGCTAACGATGATATTCACTTTTGCCGTATAGCCCTTTGCATTGCGCATCAGAACTCGGCAAAAGTTAAATAGCCGTGTAGTCTCTCCGAACTCGTTGATAAGGCATCCCATTAGCACAAACAATGGACTGGCCACTAGGGGGAAGGAGTTCAGTGCCTGAAATGCAGAATAGGCCATGGTGGAAATGGGGAGCCCCTCTACAATTACATAGAGCAGCGCTGGGATTCCCATGGATACAATGATTGGAAATCCTGCCAACAGCAAAACCAAAAACATGACTAACACGATAGCAAGCATGGTTTACTCCCCCTTTCTCAATTCACTCAGCAGTCCCAGCACAGCAAAAATTGCCCACAGGATTGTAGAAACAATAATTACAATGTGTAACCACGCATAAGGAATTCGGGCCGCATGAGTTTTTAGCATCTTGATTTGCGGGAAAAGCTGAAATTCTCCCGCCAAAATGCCCCCTGTCAGCACGAGAGTTAGTAACCGGCTAACAATATTCATGGCTTTTTTCCCTTTTGTCGGCAGAAGATCCTGCAAAAACTCTACCCGCAGATGTTCGTTGTGCCTCTCTACGACAGAGACGCCTACAAAAACCATGGCGATCAGGGCAAACGCGGAAACTTCCTCCGGAAACTTCAGTGGCAGATTAAAAAAGAAACGCGTGATGATCTGCAAGCCGATACCCCCAACAATCAGGAGATTAAGCGCAATTTCCAACCAACCAATGATCTTTTCATAAAAATCCAACACTTTTTTCATAACAACCTCCTACTAACAGATCGGACCTGCTTGCGTTTCAACAGCTCCGCCGTGTCAGAACCTCTGTTGGTTATGCTTTGCCAAGGTACTCCATGATTTCCTGGAAAATGTCGCCCCAATCATCTTTGAACTTTTCCGCGACAGAATCACGGATGGCATCAGTGTCAAAGGAAAGCTCATCCTTCTCGATAATGACCATGCCCTTCTCAGCAATGGCGGCGCGGGCGGCTTCTTCGTTGGCGGCAAAGCTCTCGTAGACTGCCTGGCGCGCTTCCACACCGGCCTGCTCCAAGATCTTCTGGTCATCCTCGCTCAATTTGTTCCAGCTTGCTTCATTGATAAATACACCGGACAGGGTGGGGTTGTGCCCGGTCATAATGCAATACCCCTCGATCTCGTGCAAGCCGGTATCCACAATGTTAGAGAACGGCATACCGGTACCGTCGATCATTTTGGTGATCAACGAGGTGACTACTTCACTCCAGCCCATGGGAGAAGGAGTCGCCCCCATAGCGGACATGGTCTCCATAAAGATTTGGCTGGGAATAACACGGATCTTCATTCCCTTCAAGTCTTCTTCACAATAGACGGGCTTACTCGTAGTCAGCAGGTTCTGATTGCCCCAAGAATAAGTGGCAAGCAGACGTACGCCTGTACCGCTCAACTCCTCATTCAGCCGATCCATGATGGGAGATTCGGGAGCTGTAACTTTAAAGAGTTCCTCTTCACTATCAAAAAGGAATGGCGCCTCTAAGATAGACAGGGCTGCGCACAGATCTGTTACCTCACTGACATCATGCTGGCTCAAATCTGCAATACCAGTCTGGGTGCCCTCGATGTTATTAGCGGTTAAAGTTCCTCCGAAATAGTTTTCAATCTGCACGCGGCCTTCTGTTCGTTCCTCCACTAATTCCTTAAATTTGAGGCAGAATATTCCTGCAGGTGACTGTTCGGCATTAACATCGCTAAATTTCAGCACAATGGGGGCTGCAGCAGCAGAATCCTTTTCGCTGTCAGGATTGGGGGAAGATTTTGTTGATCCACTGGAGCACCCGGCCAACAACAGGGTCGATGCGATGCAAAGCGCTGCGATTTTAGTCAGTCTCTTCTTTAACATTACTAAATCCTCCTCATTTTTCTTTTTATCACACGGAACTTTATTTTTGCTCCGAATGAATCATTATAATTCAGTCAGGACGCCATCCTTCATAAACAAAGACTCGTCCAGATAAATTGTAGGCTTTTCATAGACCAGGTCCAAATGCTGAGGGCAGACATTATTTCCGCCAAAACCAGTATTGCTGCCCAATGCAAAGTGGCCAGTGCCATAGATTCCTTCATCGATCACAATGCTTCCAGTCGGTGTAGCACAGGGGTTCAGGCCGATAGCAAATTCCGCCACAACGGTGCCTCCTGGTACATTTTCAACCTTTTTCCGCAGGTGATCAGCTTGAGTGCCGCCAGTAATCCTGTAGGCTTTTCCGTCTTGGATCTCTAAATGGATCGGCTGGGTGAGCAGCCCCATTCCGGTGCCCATCACATCAGCAATCAAAGTTCCCGCCATCGTGTTCTCTATTGGGGCGATATAGACCTCCATATCTGGGACAGCCGCCATTGTGCCGGGGTCCAAACACGTGCCCTTACAGCAGTGAGATGTCCGGCCATCAATGCGAAAAGAAAGATCTGTTCCTTTCAGCGTGGTGACTCGGACCTTTTTTGCCTGGTCAAACGCCTTCATCACGGCTTGGACTCGCCCTTGAAGGTTGACAAAATCAGCTTCTAACGCTTTGTTCGTTAAAAGTTCCTCTGTGGCCTCGGTCATTACAATGACCCGCCCTCCTTGCTGCGTGCATATCTTGGCTGCAGTAGAATATCCAAGCGTACTAGTAGTAATGCAAATCACAACATTTGCCTGTTTCATAGCTGTAGAGATTGTCTCTGGAGGCTGACCATCTTTCAGTACGCCATCAAAGCTAAGCCTCTTAGGAATCACGCCAGCCTCTATACAAGCTTCATAGAGTGCCTGCTCCACGACGGGCGGACGCCCTGTGTCTGTAATTAACAGGACTTGATCATCTGGTTTGATCCCTATGCAGTCCTGCACAATCCTACGAGCCCCCTCCTGTTTTACCATGTTTTCATCCCTCCTTTTCTGTACGAGCACCTCACATCTGGCGATCATATCTGCCATTTCGCTTTTGTGCTTGTGCCAGTTCGATAAAGATATTAGCAATATTTGTGCCAAGTATATCCCCCTGCGTTTTTGGAAAAATTCTCAGCAATTTCCCGTTTTTTCCCATTGTTTACAAAAAGATTGGCCATCCTCCCTTTTCAATTGGTCAAATTTTCGATATAATTGGTCATCAATTGGTCGAGGTGATTCTAATGGGTAAGAAAAACTATGATTCAAGAGAAGACTTTTCGCAAAGACTTGTTTTATCGGCTGAGCACGCTCCCGCTTTCCATACCGCCGCTTTGTGAGCGCAAAGGGGATATTCCGCTTCTAATTCATGCGATTCAGCGCACATTGGGAAGTTCGTTCACCTTAACGGACGAGGCTATGGAAGTCTTTCTTAATCACCCATACCCTGGTAATGTTCGTGAACTGTATAATTACTTAGAGTATTTATCCTGTCTTGGCGAAGGGTCCATCATTACATACAGTGCCCTACCAGTTCTACTGAAAAAAAGTTGGGAACAGCATAGATCTGACTCAAGCTCCTATGTCACTATGGATTCCGCTCCGCAAACTACCGCTTTTTTTCGTGCTGCCGGAATACATGCCGAGGAATTTCTCTTCCTCCTGGGCCAATTGGCTGAGGCTTCTAAGGTTATGCGGGGAATGGGGCGTGGATCTCTAAAGGCATCTGCTCAAGAGGCCGGTGTAGTCCTTTCAGATAATGAAATTCGTACCGCCTTGCACTGCCTAAGCCAGTTGGGGTTGGTTAAAATTGGGCGCGGTCGCCGAGCAACGAGGATTTCTGCCTCTGGTCTTTCGCTATACCGGCAACTCTGTCCAAGTAGTCAGCCACCCGCTTAGCTTTAAAAAGCATCTTGGAATAAGCAAACCACTGCCCAACCCTTTCTGAACTGTGACCCCCTTAATCAGCTTAAAACTGCCGTAGCGGGCGAATGCCCCGGAAAAGCGTCCACGGCCGCCGCTCGATCACACAAGGAGAACCAACCGTGAAGGTCAGGCGGAACACTCTGCTGCTCATTGCCGCTCTGGTCTGGAGCGCGGCGGGCTTCAACATTCTGCGCATCGGCCTGCTGGCCTGCCCTCCCTACCGCACGATCGTCAATTATCTGCTGTCCGCCGTTGTATTCACCGTATTCCAGATCTTCATTTTCGGACGGCTAGTGAACAAACACACGGCCCGCATCAGCGCCTACGAGGAGGAGCTGCACTTCTTCCTCAAGTTTTTCGATGTGAAGTCCTTCATCATGATGGCAGTGATGATGACCGGCGGCATCTGGCTGCGGTCCAGCAGCGTGGCCCCGGACTGGTTCATCTCGTTTTTCTACACCGGACTGGGCGCCTCCCTCCTGCTGGCGGGACTGCTGTTCGCCTGCAACTTCGCCAAGGCGGCCCTCGCCGCCAAGGGCAAGGCGTAATATCCGAAATACGGCCCGCATGGAGCAGTTTTGGGATCACCGTCTCAAAACTGCTCTTTTTTGTGGGCAAGATAGCTTCATAGTGGTCAAACAGTGGTCAGTACGCGCAGAAAGGCGGTTTTTGTATGTGGTTTTGGCACAGATGCCCCTTGATTCACCATCCACCGGCATGGTATGACGTTGTTATACAAGAACAAAAGTCCGTCCGTGAGAGATATGCGTTAGTGATGCCGCTCACAGCGGAACCAAATATCGAAAAGATAGGGGGACCAGACGTCAACAACCCACGGCCAAAAGGCCATGGGCTTGTAACTGCCCAGTCGTAGTAACGGATAGCTCCTCCGACCTTTAACCCCAAGAGACATTGCTGTCTCAAGTGGCGTTACATCGTAGGGTGGTTGACAGCACCCTTTGCGGCAAAGTTTACTCTGCCGCAACTGTATCAGGTACTTGGCTATCATAGAGATAGTTGATTCCCATGCAATACAGATTCATTGCGCCGATACGGTCATCGTTCGACTTGTAGCCGCAGTTCTTACAGGTAAACAGATGTATCTTTTTGTTGCGGTTTGCCTTTTCTGTGTGTCCACAGACGGGACAGCACTGGCTGGTATACCGAGGGTTAACCTTGATTACGGAAGATTGGTTCTGTTTCGCCTTGTAGATGAGTTTCTGTTCGAGGTCATAGAAAGCCCACGATACAGAAACATAGCGATGCTTCGTTTTGACACGTTCCGTGGCATGACGGATACCGGACAAATCTTCCAGAACGAAGAGAGTGTGCGCGGGGTTATTTACAACGAGTGCCTTTGATACACAATGGTTGACATTCTGCATCCAACGGTTTTCTCGTTGACCGATCCTTTTGAGTCTACGTCTTGAAGACGGGGTATGCCGCATCTGGAGTTCTTTTCTAAGTGCTGAATAGTGGGCTCTTTTCTGCTTGATGGACCGGCCTCTCACAAACCCGGACTTGTGCTTGCTATCGTAAGTCGCAACGACGAAGTTGATGCCTCGGTCGATGCCTACAACATTACAGATATCGGAGAGATCACTCTCTTCCACATCATAGGTCACAGGGATATGTAGAAAGTACTTGCCGTGTTTATTTACAAGCTTTGCGGTGCCGAACCGATAGATAGAGCGGTCGAAGTATTTCGACATCCATTCTGCGAAATAAGGCAATTTCACTCTTCCGCCGAGCGTGTTTATGGAAAAGCGGTCTTGTGTCAGGGAGTAATCTCTGTTCCAGACGAGGTCATACTGAGGTTTCTTGAAAGACGGTTTGATCCACTCTTTCTGATTCTCAAGGATGGTCTTATATCTGGCAATGACCGTCTTGAATACAGACTGAGTCATTTGAGATTTCAGTCCGAATTCTGCACGCAACGTAGGATACAGAGCCTTGTTGAGCGAAAACTGTTTTAAATCGTGTGTGCGAAACACATAGTCCGAGACATAGTTGCACGCTTCACGATAGACAGACATCGTTTCATCAAGTAACGCCTTATCTTCATCAGATGCCACTACTTGGATTTTTGCCGTGATGGACATTTGAGCCATAGTCAATCCTCCTTTCTTTGTTATTTCACTAATACTATTATGCAATAATAGATGGTGAACGCCAAGGCGTATCGAGGTGACCAACTATAAGAAGTCAAGGGAAAATCGAAAAATTTTCATTTGGTCAAAAAAGGGCGCAGAAAACCAAGCCCTCTTCCGAGGACTTCAAAAAAAGTTGATCATGGGTCAGCGAACGAGATCCGGGTTATAGGACAGTTCTTTCGTCTGAAGCGTATAAATAACCCGCAAAAGCTTTTTAGCAACATGGGTAAGAGCAACGCGGTGCTCCTTGCCCTCGGCACGTTTCTTGGCGTAGTAGGCCGCAAAAGTCGGCTCGTTGTTAATCACTGTCTGCGCACAGTTCATCATGGCATAGCGCAAATGGGAAGAACCGTGCTTTACCATCTTTCCAGTGCTTTCTGAAGTGCCGGATTGAAAATATCCAGGCTCCATTCCGGCAAAGGAAAGCAGTTTGGATGGATTGTTGAACTTGGAAAGATCACCAAATTCAGAAAGAATAACCGCGGCGGAAGCTGCACCGATTCCCGGAATGGTCAGCATAGGCGGAGCAAGGTCAAGGACACAGTCATGGATCTGCAACTCAATTTCCTCCGCCTTGCTTTGAAGCTGGTTGTAAATATCGATGGTGATCTCCATTTCCTGAAGCAGATAGTCGCTGGTTGAACCGACCGTATTTCTGGCCAGCGTCTTGAGTTCAACAAAATCCACCATGGAGAATCTTCCTCGAGATAGATGCCGCAATGGTTCGTAGGATTTGGAATTCATGTTGGATATTTTCTCTGGAGAAGCGTAATGGGAAAGAATATACAGTGCCGTTGCCGAAAATCGTCCCTTGAAAAAAGGCTTGAACTCAGGGAAGACCTTGTCAAGGATGTTTGTCAACTCAACCAGCTGCCTGCTCCGCTGCCGAATCAGGCTGTCCCGAAATCTTGTTAGTGACTTTAGCTTTTCAAACGTGTAAAATGACGGTGGATAGGGCTTGTACTCTACCGTCATCAGATATTGGGCGATCATGAGAGCGTCAATGGAATCCGTCTTTGTTTTTCTGAGCGATTTGCTGTGAACAAATCGGTTGATCAGAAGCGGATTAAACTCCATGAACGAGAAGTCGTTGTTTTCGAGGAACAGCTTCAGATTTTGCCCATAATGACCGGTAGCTTCAAGCCCTATCTTCTTTTCGCCATCGAGGGCATCAAGCAACTCCTTGAGCAAAGAAAACCCCTCGCGGTCATTCTGGAACGACCACGAGGGTGTGATGACATCGCCAAACTCATCAACAATGGCGCAGTCGTGCTTGAATTTTGAAATGTCGATTCCTACAAAGTACAATTGGTTTCCTCCTCTATCTGTTTTTTAGCACTGCTGTTTCCACAGAAGGCTTGTCCATGTATTCACGCAAATGAAACGTCAAGCGTTACCCAACTGATTACCAATTCAGACAAGTCACTGTGGTTTGAGTCACCTCCGAACAGTCATGCTGTAATTTTATAGATACAAATCCACAGTGCTTGTTCTGATTATAAAGCAGGTAGCTACTCCTGCAATATAGCTTCTTGAGGAAAGGAGAAATAATTAAAACCACCCCTTTCGAGATGGTTTTAATTATATGTGACTTATGGATAACAGATATCATCGGCATAACCGGCGCTTTGCCTGTAGTATCGGGGAAGTATCCTCGGCAATTATCCAAAAGTATATCGAAAACCAAGGATGATGCGCCTTTACGAACAGGGCTCCTCCCACCGCCTAAAGGCATTGGGTTTCCGCCCAAACTATGTTGGAGGTATTTTTTATGAAAAATCACTGGCAGAGCGTTTTTACAGGTACTACTGCAAGCTCAACCGCCTGCCGTCACGGATCGATCCGGAGACCCCGCTCGCAGCCAACGGCTGAGCAGTTCTCCCCTGTCGGACAAACGCGGTTTTTGAGAATGTGGGCACGGCCAAGCTGCGGCGGGCCGGAATCTCCGGTCCCCTTTTGGTTTTTGCGCCCCTGACATACAGGGCGCGGAAACGCAATGCGGACCCCAAAATGGAATCAGGCAAAAAAGTAACGACCTTCAACCGTTGTCTCCCAGTTGAAGGCCGTTACTCATGCATCTTGGGTTCAATCATTGACGTAACCTCACATTCTTCAGTTTTCGGAAAGCTTTGGTTTTTCGCTTGCTAGGGTACTCTTAGTGATACATTGGACTCACCCTTTCCTGATTCTTATTATACGCAAATCCGCCGGAATATCAATTCGCAGGGATGTTAAAATTCGCGGAAAAACTTTGACTGTTCTGTGAATTGATTTGCGCCTTTGCCTATGCTATCATATTTAATTGGGGGCAATGATGCCGCTCTGTTAAAAACAGATGCACGCCTCAAGCTATCCACGCACAAGGGCAATATCAACAACCGCTTAGAGCAATGCTAAATCAGGGGGTGCGATTTACTACAAATCGTACCCCCTTAAATATTACTTATCATAATAAAGGCCGCCAAAGATCCACAAGGTAATTTCAAGCGTGTATTCAAAGGCTATCTCTAAAAAGGGCCCGGGGTACTGTGCCGCTATCGGCATGGTACTCCGGGTTTATTTAGGGTGTAACTCCATTCGGTATGCTTGTCCCCACAGGTAATCTTGACTGGACATTTAGGCGATGGTTTTCCGCTCACGGAACCGCTGAAGGGTCTCCGGCAGATTCTCCTGATGGAGCAGGGCAGGGTTGAAGCGCAGCAGAGCAAAGTTCAGATTGAACAGGGAGCCGACGCCCACTGCGGCAACGATGGTACCGATGCCCACCTGACCGCCCAGCCGCCAGCCGATGAATACAATGACCACTTCCACGGCGGCGCGGCAAAGGCCTACCGTCCGGTGCGTCTTACGGGCCAGTACGACCATGAGGGCATCCCGAGGGCCAGAGCCCAGCGTGCTTTTCATATACATCCAGGTGCCCAGAGCCAGCAGCTCCATGCCGATCAGCAGTGCGGCCAATCCGGTCGAGAAGCGCTCAAACAAAGGGACCCAGTTCAGGTACAACAGGATGTCGATGAATATCGGGCAGACGAAAATATTTGCCAGCGTACCGAGGCCGAAACTCTCCCCGCAAAAATAAGCAATGGCAATGACTGCGGCCCCGACAATGCTGGCGGCGGTACCGTAGGTGATGCCGAAGGTCTTGGCGATACCTTGCTGGAGAACGCTCCAAGGCTCCAAGCCGATATTGGCCTGAAGCATCAGCGTGATGCCGATGGCGCTGACCAACAGACCGACCAAAAGCAATCCGATCCTGCGAAGATATTCCTGAAGCATGGTTTGCCTCCTTCTGCGGGTCGAGCCCTTGATATGAGATGATTGGCACAGATATGGAAATTCGGCAGCTTGCGGCCCGTAAGGCTGGAATTCAGATCTGCCCGCTGTCCGAATTCTTGATTTGAGTGATGTAGCGGTATACGCTGGCCGGAGAGCAGTGGAGACTGGCGGCGGCACTTTTGACTGCGCCCTTCAGCAGAAAGAGCCCGCCGGCTTCCAGGGCTGTGATGACTTGCAGCCGTTTCTCCGGCGTCAGCTGCTCCGGCGTGACCCCCATCCGTTCCAGCTCCCGATTGATGGCGTCCAAAGCCACCGCATCGGCGGAGTTGCGGAATTTTTCCGGGGAGGACCGGGCGGACATGTCATCTTCACTCTCCGGCAGCGGCTGCGCCAGCACATCGGTTACGAACAGGTCCGGGTGGCACAGCTTCAGGATATGGTCGCTGATGGCCCGATAGCGGCTGTCATCAAAGTTGATGCACAGCAGACCGATGAGCTCGCCGCTGTCCTTGATGAAAAAGGTGCTGGATCGGAGGTCTTTTCCGTTGACGTTGATGCTGTAATAGTGGAGATGATAGTCCGTATGCTCATAGCTCTTGTCCCGGAGACTACTCAGGGCCATATTGGTCAGAGGCGCGCCGACCTCCCGGCCGCTGATATAATTATTGGCGATGGCGATGATGGAACGGTCCTTCCGGGTCAGATCGTGGAGGGCCACTTCATAGTCGGGACCCAGCG